>JAABUK010001095.1_pt1 | contig 53116 bp, 36 predicted proteins | sample 5559141 | NCBI WGS metagenome assembly JAABUK01 (sample SAMN10711869, study PRJNA513367) | rock metagenome | isolation source: Antarctica rocks | place: Antarctica: Victoria Land, Pudding Butte nord | collected 2016-01-03 | reverse complement strand
TAAATAACTAAATAAATAACTAAATAAATAACTAAATAAATAACTAAATAAATAACTAAATAAATAACTAAATAAATAACTAAATAAATAACTAAATAAATAACTAAATAAATAACTAAATAAATAACTAAATAAATAAATAGATAAATAACTAAATAGATAAATAGTTAAATAAATAAATAGATAAATAAATAGATAAATAAATAAATAGATAAATAAACATACTTTAAGTTTATTATCGTTTCTAATATATAATTTTATTATTTATTTATAACTTACTCTTATTACTCCCGTAATCTCTCTACGGAAATAACGACTTTATAAAATAATAATTAATTCATAGATAATAATATTATATAAATTTATAAGAATAAAATCTTTAAATCTTTCTATTATTTATATAGATAAAGAATTATTATTATTATTACAAAAAATAATAAAGATATATAGAGATATTAAAATCTACTATATTAAAAGTAAATATTCAAATAAATCTATATTATAAATATAATTATTATATTAATAAGTAATAGAAATAATAAAATAAAATAACCTTTAAGTTATTTAAATAATAATAATTATAATTAATATAGATTTTGATTAAAATCTATAATTTATTTTAAAATAGACTTCGAAATAAATAGTTAAATAATTAGAGTAAATAATTAATAGAAATAAAATATATTATATTTATATATATTTAAATCTTAAAAGATATTAATATTATAGTATATTTAACGAATATATAATAATATATATAATTAATAAATTTTATAACTTTATTATATATTCTTTACTAAGCCTTACCGCCCCCGTAATCTCCTTACGGAGATGGCGACCCTCTATTTAATCAGTACCCACAATCGATATAGTTGCCGAATTACGCTACAGTGATTCCATTTCCAAATGTCAGCTCAAAGCACCTACTCCCTGAATGAGATTGAAAACATTTCGGCACGTCCAGTAAAAATCTTTCTGATCCAGCCAGCTGTCACGAGCATAACTTTTGACACGGAATTCATGTCGACGTTCAGAGAATTTAGGATTATCCGAGGCATTACCAATTCGAGATGGGGGGTGGAGATGAAAATGAAACCAGCGTAAGTGTCCTTCCGTGTCTTTGACGCCACCAACTCCACTATGAGACTTGTCGAGGTGCGATGGTTGCAAGGGTTTCGGGAGATGGGGAGTGAGGTTGGGGGTGTGAAGAAAGAGAAAGGGAAGGGAAAGGGGAAGGAAGTGCTTCGCTTTCTGACCTATGCAGGACTTCTTTACAGGGCTAAGATGTTCTTTGCATACCCATACCACCAATAAGAGCTTAATTCACCACACAAATGCAAGGAAATCCCAGAAGTTCCAGAAACTAAACGATGCATAGGAGCGAAGAGAAGCAGACTACCGCCTCACACATCCCAAAAATCCCCCCAACTCTTCCACCATCACAATTTCAGAACCCTCCCCGAAAGTAGAACGCACAAAAGCAGTCCAAGAAGCAACTCCCCGTCCATAAAACCCACACATCGAGCACCCACCAGTCCCTACTATCCGCACTCTCCCTCCACCCCCCCTACCATCTCATCTCCTTAGCCTCCTCCTCAACCAGGCCAGGAGGCGGGCTTGGTGTCACTCTAAACGAAAACTATCTCGGTAAAGTATAGTGCATACATCACACAAGCCCAAAACGCAAGACCTTTCGCAGCGAGCAGCAAAGAAATTGGCATCCAAACTCATCTCCAAGAGCGAAGGAAGGATACTACCGTCTTTGCGCCTCAGATTGCCCAAGTACTGATAGGTAAGTTTCTTGCTCTTGTAGGAATATTATACTGCGTATGGATTTCAGGCTGTAAGCCTCGCAATGCCATTTTAGGCTGACGCCAAGCCTGATGGGTGATATACTCGAGACGCTCCGCAGATAGACGAGTTATTTCTCCTGTTTTCATGTTGCCGAGATGCGATGGTTGGAGGGTCGACGTTCTGATGCATACAGGACAGGGTTTGGAAGGAGCTGGTGAAGGAGTATGCCGGGTGGGTAAGATCTGGATTGGAAGTGAAGAAACCGATATGTAGTGAAGTCATGGATATACAGAATGCTATCAAGTCGTTACGCTGCTCAAACAAGGATATGACTCGCCATGCCACGCTCAAATCACGAATGCCGCTCAATCCCTCACCAAATGCAAATGCTTGCATGTACTAGAAATGCTCCTTCCAAAATCTAAACCGCACATCCTTCCCCGTACACTCATTCACCGCGTCCCCAATCTCGCTCGCCGCCTGATTCGGTCCACAGAAATAAACACCCACATCTGCGTCCTCATCCTTCAAGCCGCCCATATAACTCCCATCTCTGATGCCTTCTCTCATAGCGCCAAACAGCCGCTTGAAATCTGGTCGACCGAAGTTCGTGCGGCTGCGTAGTTCAGTGAGGGGATCGAGATTCGATCCGACGCTGTTGAGGTAGATGTTTGTGGTGGTATCGACGTCGAGACGTTGCGTGAGATAAATGTGGATGCGGAGGAACTCGGGCCCAGCGCCGGATTCGTCGGCGGCTTCGGCGGATTGGGTTTCGAGGGATGAGAGGAGGGTTTGGAACCATTCGAAAGAGCTGGTGTCTTTGCAAACCCAAATAAACTCCACCCTGCGTAATCGTCTAGGTGGATTCGGGCCCTCGCGCAGATGCCATATGTTTTTCAGTATACTGGCCCATGGCGTGATGCCAATGCCCGTGCCTATCAGAACGGCGATTTCATTGTCAAAGACATCTTCAGCTGGGGCTCCGTAAGGCCCGTCGATGCGGAGAGTAGGCATTTCTTGCCCGTTTTGGAGAGCGATTTCGTAGATGCCCATTGGGTCGAGGCTGTCATATTCTTTTGCTTGGGAGGGGCCGCAGCCGAGAGCGTCGCCGAGAGCTTTGGTGAAGTCGCCGACTTGCCGTACGTGGACTGAGATGTAGGGGTCGAAGGGGCATGAGGTGATGGTGAATGGATGCCATTGGTGGGTGGAGACAGCGGGCACGTTGATGAGGAGCCATTGGCCAGCCTTGTAGTTCATGCTCGGTTTTGAGAACTGGATCTCCATGGCGTCATATGGATGGCGGATGACTCGGGTGATCCTGGTCGCTCGACGAGAGTTGATTTCACGGTATACTCTTTCGAGGAGATAGAGACCCCCGCCAAAGAGCTCCCAGCGCCAGCCTTCGTAGCCGAGGCAATGGTCCCAGAAAGGAGATCCTGCGAATGGGGAGTATCGCTCCTTTGAGTCACGCACGAAGCACTCTGTGGCGTGGGTGTAGAGGGCGAGGAGGAAAGGTATAAAGAGGTGATGGGTGTACCAGAAGGTCTCATAAGACTGTTGGCGTATCTTCACATGGGCCGTCGTGAACATCATCAGCATGCAGAAGAGCATGACATGCCCCGTGATGCCACCAGCTTGGGTGTAGTGTATTTGCACGGCTGACTCTGGTCGTATCTGATTTCTCTCAACATTGAAAAAGCTAATTAGGTCAGCAAGGCTAATGCAAGAGAAAAAGGAGAGGCTTACTTGACGTAATGCGAGCAGACATGGATGATCGTCCAGAAGAGCAACGAATACGCAACTTGTCGATGGAACCACTGCGACTCGTACAACGGCAACCACCTGATCTTCGGTCTTATCCACCGCAGAAGGTTCTTGCACATAGGCAGGACTATGATCGTTCCATCCACCGATAGATTCAACCCTGCGCCTCTTGATAACCAAACGGAAAATGTGAGTGTGTTGAGCCCTGCTAATCTCTGATCTGATGCTTGTTTCCACCTAAGTTATCGTTAGGCTGAATCGTACTGGTAAACTGCCTGGCCACTTACCATCCGAATATGAACAATCCAACATGCAAGCCATGGAACAATATATTGAAAACGATCATGCTCCACGTCAACTCCTTGCTAAACCATCCCTTCTGACCCACAGCCATCCTTTTCGAACTGCGAAGTGGAAATGCGTATTGTGCGAGTAAATATGGTGCAAGCCAAGCACTCGATGTTTGACCGCCGCCCAGATGCTATGCAAAGGGTATATAGCGATGAATTCCAGGAAAATGGGCTCCTCGAGCCGATTGATGTTATGAGCACCTGGCCCACAAAGGTTGGCACAAGACGCTAAGGGATTCAGTCGTCGAACTGATCGCAGTAGCCGACCGACAAGGTATTCGCGCTGTCTTTTGTGGCCATGGAATGTGCGCGCTGTGTGAGTCGACAAGAACCAAATGCTGATCCTTCAGCAAACCACTCTTCTAGACGTTGATGTGCTGGGTCTCTGCGCTGGTAAGCAGGAGGTGCGAGATGTCGATGGACGTCCTTGGGCGGCGACCGGCTGGTACGAGAATGCTGTTCCTGAATGCCCCCTTGAACGTGAATGTTCAAATCCTGCAGGATGTATCGTCCCAGATGCCTTCCGCCTCTTGCAGGTGGTCTCAAAGTCCAGAAACTGTCAAAATAGGTAAGGTATACTAGCTTGCCACGCGCCGTGGCTGGAATGTCAGGTGTTCTTCTCTTTCGTCCGATGCTCTAGGTTGACCAATGTGTATAATCCAGCGTGTTTGTTCTTGTAATTCTTGACAATGTACGCTTGCGATATATTATCTCTCCAAGACCTGCGAAAGAGATGGCACGTAGTCCAGGTCCAAAGATTTCCTTGGATCTACAAGCCACTGTCACACATGGCTACGAGGTAGCGAAAATCCGAAGAGATTCAGCACTAGCAAGTCTTGTCGCCCAAACGCTGGGACTTGGGAACAGCCTCAGCGCGTGTCTCAACGTTCGAATTCGATCTCCCTTAGACCCTCGTGGGAGTCTGGGGGCGAGGACTTGGGTCAAAGGGCTTGTCAACGATCTCCTAAGTCGCCAACGGTCTCGATTTGTCGGAAGCCATCTTGCTCTAAATCCCCTTCGCCTTTCGCTCCAAGCCGAAGTACGGTAGCGGGACATAGTGGCTCGCGTCGCACAATCGAGTACTTTGCGCCAAACGCTTTTTGTGTTGGCTTACTGTGCGAATTGCTGCACAAGTGGTCCAGGATGTGCGAAGAGGATGTGTGGGGAACAGGGTCTGGGCTTGCAGGACCAATCGCAAGGAAAGGATAGACGCTGGAAGATTGCGCTAAAACTACGCTAAGGATTTACCGATCTCGACGAGCCTTCATGATGCCGTGAGCATTTCAAGAGTTGCGATTTGGCTGTCGGCCAGATGGTCAATTGTGAATTGTGACTACGCTATGGGAACAAGGAATTCAATACCTTCGATGAGGTCTTCATGGCTTCAACAGACTCCGTCGACAAGTGCCATGTGATGAGGCTTGTGCCTATGGACTGCGAATCGACAGACAACGCGGACCGCTACCATCAAATCCAACGGACGTGCTAACATAATATCTTTTGTTGTTTCCTCATCGAGAAAATCTGCTCCCACAGCCTTGCATGTGCGCGCGTTTTACATGGGATGCCTGAGCCGTCATAGATCCGGAAACGATCATCTCGACTGTCCAGCTAGGGGGCATAAACGTTGCATTTTCCAGCGTCTGCTACCGGAGCTGAGGACGACGACACCCTCTACACACGCATGGTCAAGCATTCAGAGGATGTCATGACACTCAGGAGGTTTCAAACGTGCAGAGTTGCAGGGTGCAGAGTACAGATATGCTCACCAAAAATACCCATCAACCAGGTCCAACCGCCCTTGCATCTTCACAAAAAGGCTCACAAAATCCTCCCGCTTGCCGCCCAATCAGTCCCTCCGAATTCTACTTACCTTCCCCTTTCTCTCAAGCCTGCTGTGTAGATCCCCGCTCCCGTGCATGATTTGCTGCAAGGTCAAGACACTAAAACAAGACTAAGCACCCCTGTCGGGCGGTTATCTCTCTGGGCAGTAAAGTATGCAGGGAGGGGAGTGGTGTGAAGAGCGCAATCGACACACTGACGATTGCGGTCACACCAAACATCACTTACTACCAACCACTAACCACCCATGATGAGCGCCAGAGGGGAGGTATTGGAATAGATCTATGCCTGTCTTTCCTCCGTGAGATGCAGCCTCTGAAACTGCGCTGATACAATCCTACTATTCCTACCAAGAGATCTTTGAAGCTGTACCTCGCTGTCGCCTAGCTGTCTGCACACTGCCTCGTCGCTGAGCACACCTACAGCTTCCTCTACGAAGAGATCGCAACCCCTCCGACCCTTGGCTTCTACTTCAAGCGCTATTCTCGAATTCATACAACAGACCATGCTCGACCCTCGACCTGCACACCGGTAACATCAAGCTCATCCACCACCATACTCCCACCACCAGCACCCACCTCATCCTCACCTCCAACATCCACAACATGGGCAAACTAATAAAAAACCACTGGGCGCGCCTAATAATCCTCACCGCATCCGCCTACCAAGTCCTCGCCGCCATCGAAGGCTTTTTCTGGCCCAAATTCTTCTGGGACTTCCTAACCACCAACCTCGACCACGCCGTACGGCCAATCCCCGTTCTCCAAATCCTCAACCTGCTCCTCGGAATACTAGGATTATGTTGGGAATGGCCACTGCCGCTGTTTACTACTGCTGCCAAGTCAAATCGCATAGATCGAAATAACAACGGTAATGCTGCAAAGGGCAGAGGGAAGAGTGAGGGGCATACGAAGAGCGAAACGACCGTCTCGCACCGTTCTACGAAATCCTCAACATTCTATAAAGTGCTGGCGGCTATGCACCGCTCCATCGTGGCCAGGCTGCTTGTTTATCCTCTGTCGTCGCTGGCAGCGTTACTGTTATACCAAGGCACGAACGCGGGTCTCTACTACATCATCGGCATGGGCGTGTATTTCTGGGGTTTCAGCGAAGGCGAAGTCGTAATGGGCGTGCCTTGGACGCTGCCGAGAAGGGTTGGAGGCAGAGGGGGAGCGAGTCGCGTATAACAACAGCCTTGCTGAGGTTGGGTTCGATTCATTGCACATCGCATAGGGAGGAGCGGCATTGGAATGAATGGCGTTTTGGCATTGCACCATCTCATCACATCCTACGGGAAGGGTGCAGCGCACCCAAGAGAGGAAGAGGAGCATCAAGCCAGCAAGAGCTGTGCTGTAAATAATACTAAAAGTATCATATAATGCTATGTAGCTAGCCACCTTGCTTAGCAAACATTCGAGCCATTTTCGCCTCACCGTCTATCAACCGTGAACCCATAAGCATGCCTGTTTTCATGCGTTCGAAACATCTTCATCGTGATGCACCATATCGGATGGTCCCTCTCCCCTCCACCATCTTTCCTCCCCCAAATCCTATGCTCCTTCAAAACGGACAAACTAATGCGTAAGCAAATATTCCACCGCCCCCTGCACACTCCCCCCCGTCCGCCTCAACGCCTCAATATTCCGCTCAAACTCATAAAACCCCATATCATTCAACTGCCTCAACTGCTCCGCATAGCGATCCTCCGGCGGCCTATCGTCTCGCGGTGCCTCCAGGGCCGGACTACCGCTACCAAAAGGCGCTCCGCCTATACCTCCACCCATGCCACCGCCCATCCCCATCGCTTGTAGCGCAGCGAAGGGATTGAAGCCCGCGCCAGCTGCGGAGCCGTGAGGGTCGGCGGGATTGGTGGCGGGGTTGGGAGCCTCCTGGCCGCCGCCCATGGCTTGCATCATTTGCTGCATCATTTGCGGGTTGCGCATCATATTCTGTGCCATCGAGGCGAAGGGATTGGCGCCTGCCTGTGGAGTCGCAGCTGGTGCTTGTGCAGCACCAGTTGCTGGAGGAGAAGTAGGAGGATTGCCCATGCCGCCCATACCACCCGGGCCAAACAGCGCAGCGAACGGGTTTCCAGCAGCCTCGCCAGCACCAGCTCCACCAGCACCTGCTGCAGGGTTGCCGAACATAGCGAATGGGTTGGGCGCGGCCTGCGGGGTATTGTCTGTTTGCCCTGGCGTTGCCGTCCTCTCCGCACCCTCAGTTGTATCAGTGACCCCAGGCGCAGGGAATGCCTCGTTCCCTCTTCCCGCACCACCGAACATCCCGCCCATGCCTCCACCTCCAAATTGCCTCTGCATCTGCGACATTTGGCGTAGGGCTTCAGGATCCGTCATCATACGTCTGAACCCGGGGTCTTGCATCATTTGGCGCACTTGGGGCCCCATATCGCGAAGCATAGGGTTGGAGCGGATCATTTGGTCGATGACTTCTGGGTTCGAGAGGGCTTCGTTGAGGGTGGATGCGAAATTGGGGTTTTCAAGCATAGAGGCCATGTGTTCGGGGTCGGGAGGTGGGCCCATCTGTGGAGATGTTAATGATGAATAGATAGGGCCAGAAGAGGGAGCTTACACCGCCATCAGGGCCAAACATATTGGCATTTGGCATCTGAGTGTATCCAGCATATCTCGCACCAGTCAGCCCAGCCAACGGATCCCTCCCAGTCCCAGCAGCTATATTCGTAGGAACACCACTGGGTGGCTGTGACCCTGCACCACTCGCACTCGCCGCCCCCTGGCTAGCAGGGTTCTGTCTCTGGTTGCTAGCGGCTCCTTTCACTAGATGTACAGTATTGCCCTCTTTAATTTTGTAGGTTGATAGCATATCTGCATCTTTGAGTACACGACCTGAGTAGATGAGGCGTTGGCGGTCTGGTGGTATGTCTGCGTAGTCGGCGCCTGCTAGCTTGGTTTTAAGGTCGATGACAGACATGGTGAGGGGAATGGTGAGGACGTATTTCGCATCGCTGGAGGATTTGACGTTGAATGTGATAGGTGTCTCGTCGACACTGGGTTCGTCCGCCATGATGTTTCTTTGGTGATGTTGCAGGAATGGCGAGTATTTAGAACTAAGTTGGGGCTTTGCGGTGCGGATGGTACGAACTTGAAGGAATGTGGATCAAAGTGTTGGTTGAATGGGCGGTGGTGTTTGTTTCTGGGCGTCGATCTGACAGGCACAGTGACGTTCAAGTTGTCGATCCTTTGCTGCTTTCTTGTGTCATGTATATCCTTCCGAGGCTGCATTCCTTTCACTCCGAATCCATTTAGATCAAAATGCGTCAAATCTAGGTGATCTTCTAGTTTGGAGATGTATCCTCAAACTAATACAACGTTGTGGTGGCCAATAGGCTGGTGGTGTGGGTAGCTTCTAGCGGCATCTCTTTCCTTCCATCCCTTCAAAGTCTTAGCTCACTTCAAGATACTAGATGTACTTATGAAGCATTTGTGGACTGTGGTAATCAAAACCATTGACACCTAAAGCTACAAATTGACCTGCTGCTGAGATGAAAATGCCCATTCCACAATCGAAACTCCAGACAAACATATACCATGTAGCAGCACTTCCAAGACCATGCCTCCCAAAGTAATGACAAGCTTTTCGTATGCGCACCAAGCACCACCATGCAAATCATACAGTCCAAAACGCATTTCTGTTATGCCTGATCGAACACCAATGCTGATGCAAAGCGAAAATGTCCCCCATCATTAAACATGCCGCTACCGAAACGTTGACCCATCCCTTTCTTCACGATGCTCAGCCAGCATTCTCGAGCTCTCCCAGAGGCGTCCTAACACGAGTAACGACACCTTCGGGTGTGAGGTCGTCTTCGAATTCAAGTTTCCCTGGGGACAGGTCATGACGAGGACTAGTCTTCGAAGCCTTTCGTGTAGGGGAGGGAAGACCCGAATTAGGGAGTTCCAGGTGTGAAAACGGCTTGAGCATGACCCCCTCAGGATATCCGTTACTGGTCGATCTCTTCCGCTTCCCATTGCTGCCCATTTCAATGCCAGCATGGCTATTCTCCTTGTCATTCGAGGTCACGGAGCCCCCTGAAGTACGTCTCTGAGTATTCTCGCTCGGTACATCCAATCCTATCTCGCTAGTGCGGCCTTCTTTCCTGCCTTTGGGCCTTCCACGCGGCTTCTTTGCAAGTGTCGGCTCGACTTGAGCATCTGTGTCGTCATGAATCACGATGCTAGAGCTTGATTTGCGGGAGTCCGACTGCTGCTTGGCGAGGTTTGATGGTACACGTGTGTAAGCAGGCGGTGGATCATTGGTAATCACAGGAACGGAACGAGCGTGACCAGTGTACGAAGCAGCTCGCAATACCGCGCCGGAGCCATCCCTCTGCGGTCCAGGTGGCGTATTCGCTGCGCTGCTGGCCCTGGTATTGGACGGAGCAGATATCCCACTCGCGACGCGAGGACTCATTGAGGCGGTCATGTCATCGAACTGGCTATTGTCTTCCTGTCCTAGCAGCGTGGTTCCAAGGCGAGGTTCATTCATACAAGCGTTCGGATAATTGGAAATGTTACGACTGGGTGCCAGTGAATTTTGGCGCGAGACATCCGGCATAGGGTTGCTGCGGTAGCTACTTACTGGCGAGAAAGACCGCTGGTAATCATGCATCGGTACGTCACTGGTGCTTGATCCGTAGCGAGACGTGTCGGGCATTGACATGTCTCCTGAGCCTGAAGTATGACGGCTCGTCATTCTGTTGTAGAAGCTATTGTGACCAGCGCCACCAATGAAAGGATCGTAACCCTGGGCATGTTGTGACCAGAAGGGGTCCTTATTGTAGAGCCCGCGATTTCGCAATGGCTCTTGAGTCGTGAGGTCTGATGGCACAGGCGGTGGAGCCATTGAGGATTCCAGGTGGGCACGAGCCATCTTTATTGATGCCTCTCGGCGGCGTGGGGAATGAGCATGAGCTTCACGATCCGCTAGCTCCTTGACTGGTGATGAGACGCCATGGACTTGCGGTTGACCCTGCCACCACATGCCAGGGTTTGGCCAAGCAAGTCCACAATTTTCGAGAATATCTGCATCCGGATCAGCGTGATACGTAAGTAGACCACCGAGTTCAAGAATTTGCTTACGGAGAGGAGCATGCTGGAAAGAAAAGATCACAATGTTCCTCAATCTCTGAAAGCCGGCCGTAGCCTGACCATTATGAATGCCCTCAGCAATAATAATTTTGATCCTGCCCATATTCTGTGCAGCATCAGCCCATACCTGCGTGAGCATCTCGGAGTGGAACGGAGGGAAGCGAAGCTGGTGGCTGTTGCCTTTGTCTCCTTCTGAGCCTGCGTTAGCATAAGAAGGTCTAACCAATGGATTGATTTGTATACGGGAGCTCTGATCTGGGGTGACATAGTCTCATCAGTGAGGTCAGCCTTAGGAGGAATGCCAGAGCGGCTCACCGATGACCTGAGGCCAAGATGGGTCCTGGTTGAATAAAATGCCTCTGCCGGAACTGTCAGCTGCCTGGCCTTCCAATTGGCTCCGACACCAATGTTAGAGGCAATAGAATTTGAGAGCGAGTACGCATGACTGATTGAAGAGAATAGCGATCTCGCAAATTGATGAAGGAGAAAAGGCCAGACGCGGGACTGAACATGTGCAAATGGAGAGTATGAGCAGGCCTCTAGCCTTCTGGATATTGCAGGTAGAGACATACGCAGTACAAATTCCATCCAACAACACCTTCGCCTCATAAAAGACCATACTCTCGTCCTGAGCCATAGCCTTCGTAGCACGACTCGGCACCGGAGCAGCCCAGCTATGCAGACTGACTCGGAACGGCGTTCCATTGAGTAGGCTAGGGATAAAGCTGGACACCGTCGGTAGTGGGTGAGTGACGGCTGTGAAGTTCGGGTGTGAGGGCATGGGCATTGCTGCTTTGTCTGAAGGGGGTGTTGTTAGTTGAGAGTCTGTAGAGGTTGAAGTAAGGATGAGGGACTGCAGTATTTTACCTGGATCTTGAGTGACTGTGCAATTGGTGCCGAATTCTTGTAGGGGCGTCTTGCTGTCCCCAACCTCGGGGAAGATGAGGACGTCCCAGTTCATGTACCTCATGGCTACGGTTGGAGCTCGACGCCGGGTTGGTTGTCTTTAGCTGTCAGGAGAGGTTGGAAGGTTGTGCGTTATCATGGACGTGTGATACCCACGAAGAGAGGAAGTTCAAATGATATCTTTTCTTGGAAGGAATATGATTTGCATTTATGCCTGCCGAAAATCTTCAATTTTGGAGATTAGCTAAATGAAAAGGGCAGGTGCCACACGAGTTTAGCTCACTCGACAGGAATAGTAGCAGCGCTCGCAATTATGACCATTCTCTATGAAATTGGAAGCTAGACTACCAGGCTAAGGAAATCTGCACGCTTGAAGTATGTCGTCCTGTGGTCCACATACTAATACAAAATACCACCTGCAAGCAACTTTTCGACCAGCAGAAAAGAGAAGAGATCATGCAACCCCCAAACTCCGTCCGCTAATTCCGCAACTTTTCTTTGTCATGAGAAATGAGATAGTGATGAATAACGTCCGATGAGTATCGTTGTAGGCTCATGTCTTCCATAATCGTAGGCCTGACTGCGTCCCTGCTGCCACAATTCCAGGAATATGCTGTTTGCCTAGTCCAACAATTCACTTGACCGTAAAACTTTCTACTGAGAGAAGACGGTGTCATACCCACGAGAGTCCGCCTCCAGTCGGTCGTTGGTACCCTGACGTTGCTGCATGTACATCTCGTTCATCTGGTTGATGGCCATGGGGTCAGTAGGCCCTGGAGCGCCAGGCGAGAGGGCTCCAGGTGGACCTTGAGGTGGGCCTTGGCCAGGGCTCTGAGGTGGGTGCATGTGCGCTGCATTAGGACTAAGTGAGGAAGGTTTTTGATTAGCATGTCTTCACCTATTGTGTAAATAGGAAGGAATGAGTCTGAAGGTGAAACAAATCGCCAAAGATCGCCCGCGAAAGATCATCCAGAAAGAGAGGCCCATAGCGGCCGATCAGGAAAGGGGGAGTGAAACCTTAAGAGACTTTGAGAAGGAGTCCGGCCCAACAGGAATGAGTCTCACGATCATAGGTAAAGCCGGAGAAACAACAACGTGCAGCAAATTCGGAGATTGATAGGTACAAGTAGGATAAAAGAATCCATGCCATTCGTATCCTCGCTCTGAAAAAACATGCTCGCTGTACAGCTATCCCAGACCTTGCATGCTATGATGAGATAAGAAACTTTTGCAAAATCCCTCCATGTATTTCCTCTATGGTATTAACGCTAATCGGAGAAAGCTCCCATGGAGGAAGGCTATTTCAAGAAGCGAAGGCAGATTGGAGACGGTATCGGAAATCAAACCGCCTGGAATGCTTGAAAGACAAGGGGGTATCTTACTGTGAAGAAGTTAGTAAAAGCTGCAAAACGTGAGTCTTGGGTAGATTGGCTTACCTTCATTGGTGCAAAGTTGCCGTAGGGGTGCGATGGAGGCATACCCATTGATGGGTACACTGGGGGAGGAGGCGCGGGTCGGTATGGAGTGCCGGCAGGGCCGGAGTTGTTCTGGCTACGTCCCCAGCTTAGGCGAACCCGCGAATTGCCAATGGGATAGCCTTGCATCTGGTTGATGGCCATCTCAGCTGCGTGACGCTGCACGAACTGAACGAAGCCGCAGCCCTTTCCAGGAGGGATCTTGACGTAAGTGATCTCGCCGAAGCCCTGGAAGAATGATCGAAGCTCGTCCTCGGTGACGTAGCCGGATAGACCACCGACGAACACAGTGGTGTTGTTTGGGTCTGTGAATTGATTCATAGGCTGAGGAGCACCATAGTATCCCTGAGGAGGCTGCCCCATGTAGTTGATGTTTCCGCCCATACCTTGTTGAGGCCCTTGACCAGGCATACCACCACCAATGCCGCCAGGGCCCCCTCCACCGGTCTTGTTCTTAGGTGTGGCGGTCGAGATGCGCATGGGACGGTTGCCGCAATATACACCCTGCATCTCCTGTAGAGCGCGCTGCTGGTCACCCTCGTCGGAGAAGCGAACAAAGCCGTAGCCGCGAGACATGCCGCTGATTGGATCAGTCATGATCTTAGCGGATTTGCAGGATGGAAAGCGGTTCTGGAAGAGCGAGACCAAGACGTATTCGTTGACCTCAGGGCCGAGATCGCCGACGAAGATTGAGTGCTCTGGACCGCGCTCGTCACGGCTGACGATGGTCAGCACTTGATGGAATGCAATGGAGTGTAGAGCCTACCTTCGGTCGGCTAGTCCACCACCGGAAGCCCAATTCAGCTTGAAGGGACGGTTCGAGTTGGGGATGATTGTGCCGTTCAGGGTCAGAGCTTTGGCAGCTGCGGCAGGGCTCTGAAAGTCAATGAAGCAATAGCCGGCATTACTGCTGGAAATCAGTACGCATTGGTAGGAGTCTGGATGACTCATGCTATGCTGCTTACCCTGAGAATTTGTCGCGGATCATTTTGACGTTGACCTGCTCGCCCATGTTGTACCAAACAGTACGTACGAAATTCTCATCGATCCATGGCTCAAGCTCGCCCATCCTATAAAGCCAGTCAGCCCTTGCTGTTGTTGCGCCCTATTGCCATGCTTTAAAGCTCTGGGCGGCTATGATGAATGCCACTGTGTGTTGAGGCATGGCTTTAAGCCAGGCGGAGTTTGGAGTATGTCCTACCAGAGGGTGGTCTTCTCGTCGCCTCCTTGCGACTGTCCGCCAGCGGATCCAGGCTGGCCACCGGTCCCGCCCTGGTATTGACCTCCGTTGTCGCCCATCTGGCCGCCCATTTGCGCGTCTTGAGGAGGTGGGGGACCACCAGCTCCGCCATCTTGGCCGCCCTGCTGGCTTGGAAAGTTTTCGTAGTTTTGGAAACTCATGTTGTCGGATATTATCTTTGAGTTGTAGACGTGGTTGATTGGAGCGGTCGGAGAGAAAAAGGGAGGAGGGGAAGTGAAGCGGAAGTGTTAGGATCTATCAAAGTTGTGTTAGCTATGTTACAAGTCTTCAGGTAGTACGGGTGCGCAAGCTGTACGCAGCCGGGAGACTAACCTCAAAGAGTTCTCTCCGGAGGGGTTCCAATAGACACTGTTGTAGCTTCAATACTCAACACTGCACAAGACTTGCTGGCTCAAAAAGACTCGCTTCAAGAGTGCCCGGAGATGCAGTATTCGAAGTACGCGCTGACTTTGAAGCTCAAGAAGCAGGAAGAAAGAAGATTCGAAGAAGGCTTTTGTGGTGTCTTCAGTGGAAGAGGAGAAGGAATCGTTGGGGTCCGTGAAATTAATAGTTTTTCTATCCCTAGGATACCGTGTCGTAGAAAACGCTTCACGCTGGCTGACCTAGTGCAAATGCAGTTAGCCTCTGGAGTTGACGTTGCTGGTAATCTGGTTTGCAGTGAATAGTGTTTGTCTAGGGCACGCGATTTGGAATTATATCAGGGCAGTGTGAAGAGTGAAGGCGTGCAAGCGGAGGTATGTAGCAGAGGCGGAGGCACGAGGTACTGGGGGTAAAGCCCAATCGTGGCAACCCCCGGCTGAACCTATGGACGATGAATGCTGTAACACGAAGGGATAGAACCCAGGTAGTGATGAGTGATGCGACTTCACATAGCGTGAATTAAGCAGATTTAGTGACGTCGCCAGAAACCGTAGAGAAAGAAAAGCCAACTCACCGAACCACGACGCTGCCCGTTGGTGAAGAGAGGACAAAGACTGATGCTGCAAGTCAAAGTGCTGTGATGAAATCAAGAACACCCGCAAGAAGACCGCAAGGACACACGAAAAAGGATTCGCAGGGAAAGAATGCTTTTGTTTCGGCGGTGGTGTTAAGTCTTGTGCTGCGGGAAAAGAAAAAGCTGAGTGGGAGATTTTCTAAGAAGTTGGAGGGGCTAGCTGCGCCAATTCCGCTAGTCTACTAACCCACCTGGTACACGGCAGATACTGGGAAAGTCGCACAGATACTTTGAAGAGACTTCTGTTGCCGGAGACTTTTAGGCAGAGATATAAGTACCTTAGGGTACCAAACTCTGGCCTTCTACTCGCGGGGTACGAAAAGTCTATCTGCTGCACGAACGATCTGGTTTCTTGCCGTCTTACGGCCTTTAAAGTGCACCAGCTGTGGCATGTCAATATTGCCCTTGTGACCAGAAGAGAGGCTCAACGGTCACGCTGCACATTCGCGGTTCTTACCTTACTTCACTCCCTCTCCTGCACTTCTCCTTACCATCGTTCAACACCAAGACGTGGTTAGAAGCCTTCGATCAGAACACGAATGTCGTGTGTTCCACTCGGCCGGCCATCGCTGATGATTGGAAATACGAAAGTTAGGCCGTCTCTTGTCTGTACTGTGGTTCGCCAATGAAAGGCCATAGGCATGGATCTACGTTCTAAGCAAACAATAGCGGAAGCTGAAATGAGGATTGATCGGAGGAAGCTCCTCGATATACCTTTCGCTCGGCGAGCTCGGTAAGAGAGCCACATCTCTAGACCACCTGTTTGTAATAGCGACTACCATCCCCCGGCTGCATCCGTAGATTTTATGCCCTAGAGCAGATGTCTTGCAGCGGGTGTCGATCACCTGATCAGGGCTCATCGTACACTTTGAGGCGTGATAACCCGAGAAAAGGACTGTTCGTTCCTTGGACGATGCAGCAAGTAGCGCAAAAGTAGCTCAACTTCTTTCTTGATGACTATGATCAAGAGGTTGGGAACCAGGAAATACGGAAGCAGCAAGTTGCGTTAGACCACCTCAGATGCTCCCCGAATAATCATGATCGCAGGGCTGGAAACCAAGAAATGGACAATTTGGGGTCTAGAAATAGAAAATCGAGCTCGGTGTCTTGAGAAAAGTGTCTAAGAATTGCTCATATACCAAGGTCAACCCGTAGGCTTCGGAATAAGATTTAAACAGAAACGTAAATCCTATACAGAGGTATTATCCTAAACCTCTCCACCACTGTTGAACGGACGCTTCCCGAAACGCCTTGCTTTCCTCACTTCATCTCCAAATCCAAGTCGTCGAATTATTGCTTCGCAAGTGAAGACATGTAGAACCAAGGTAACTATTCACCCTTCTCGTCACTAATTTTCTCTGCTGTTGTTGCTATCGAGGGTGTGTCATTCAAGCTCCCTGTCCTCTTCTGCTCCAGCCTCCCATCCTCTTTGTCAAAGTCCAGCCCCTGGATGTTCAGGCCAGTCTCGTCACTCTTCGCCGATTCTTCGATGAGCTCAGACTTCTCGTCCAAGTTCATCAGCGCCGGGGGTCGGTGTCGCATGGCCTTGGCTTTCGCAAGACTGATAGTCTTTTGCTGGTAAGTTGTGGTGATTGGCTTAGTCTCATCGCGATCAATCGTGGCTTTCATCAGGGCCGCCATCCAAAGTCGGCCTTGGGTAACGTTGTCCACTGCAAAGTAATGGATCGTTGGTTTGGTGAAATTGACGGCGCGAGAAAGACCGCTGCGTGGAGGAACCAGTTTGAAAATGAACATAGAAGGAGAAGGAGCTTTCTGGAGCGAGGACTCAGTTTGGGCGGCTGCGTCTTGGGCAGCCATCGTCGGTGTATGTGCTGTTGCAGGTGAGACTGGGGAAGATTTTGCACCAGTGACAGTGGCATGGATACCAGTGAAAATGTCGTGATCAGCGGGGAGGACGCGGTGGGAGGAGATGTCGATGAGCCCCTTCTCTTGCGTGTCTGTGTCTGAATAGTAATACGATAGCCGACGTCCACGAAGAATGAAAAGACGAGGCTTCCAGGTAGTCATGATATTCGAAGATCTCTTTTTCATCCAACCACTGTAGTCACACCCTTCCATCTGTTCTTGAGGAGACTTGTGTTCTAGGCCACGAATATAGGCGCTGGTATCAGTCTTCTTCTTTCGGCGCGTGCCACTTGTAGGCGTAAGTCCAGTGTGTGCACCAGAAGTCCCCTTGGAAGAAGCATCGGTGCTCTCTCGCTCTATGCTTTGTGATGCCCCAGAAGGTGACGTCGACCCAGTCCGTGCAGGAGGCTCTCTTGCGGAGTCTTTGATCGGTGGTGATGCAGTCGAGAATAATGCTTTTTCTCCCCCAGTGACCGCATCAGAGATCGCTCTGAGGCCTATACGGGGCTTCGAAAACGATTTTGAAGGCGCGACTGCCGATTTGGGCGAGCCATTTGCGGAAGTGCTATTATTGTTGTTTTCCGTGACCACTTTCATACTGGGCTTTCTATCATACTCAAGCTTGGTCACAGTAGGTGAGGTTATATCATTCGAAGGGGCGGATGTTGTGGCCGATTCATTGGCCGAGGAATTGCGGAAGTGGCCCATAAAGCTGTTGCCATGGTACATTTTAGCAGCAGGAGAAGCCATAGCTGCTACAGTGTCCTTGATCGAGTCGACGCTGCCGAATCGGGAGTGACGCCTTGCCCCAGCAAAGCTCATTCGTTTGCTGTCTGCTTGGTAAGAGCTCTGGCGAGAATGACTGGCGCTAGTAGCATCGCGCTTTCTTAGAACGTTGCGCGCCCTCTTGGAGTCCATCTCACCGCCCGAGGAGTATCCTCGATCGATGTCTCGAGATGGACCACGCAGATAGATAGACTCCTCTGAGTGCGGATCGAAAGTGTTGCGATCTGTTCGCAAGAACAGACCTGTACCGGTTGCAGAAAGTGGCCGCCCGCTTGGCGTAGGAGCTGGCCCCCCCATCGTCCAATTGCGGTCAAGTGAAGGGGTCTTCTTGTGAGGTGAGGTTGTGCTATGTTTTAGGGTAGTAGAAGGGGCACGCTGCTCTTGTGGAGGAGTAGCGGGGCTGAAAGTCGAAGCAAAGTCGACAGCAGAGTGACGACGCGAATGATTGAATTCTCGGATTGAAGCAGCTGAGGGTCTACCCGGACTGTCAAGCCCAGACTTGAACGTGAAGGATGCGGGTGTGGAATTTGAATCGTGACGTTGAGACTGAAGTTGCTGAATTGAGGGAGAAGGCTGGGGGCTCGGGACGTCTTGTCGTTGGTATCCGCGCCCGATATTCGGTTGATTGAAGATATTTGCTGTAAAAAGAGATCCGTTCGCAGACGCAGCTCCGCTTTGCCGAGGATCGAATTCTTCGGACGAGTCATCGCCATTGAAAGTATTCGGCGTTCTGTTCATAGGATTGCCTGGGCCTCGAACCTCCTCCTGCAGGGCTTTTATCTTATGCCAGGTTCGCAGTCTTCGTCCAACAGAGCCAAGGTCAAATTCCTTCATGAAAATTGAAGGCTGATCCATGGCCAGCAAGACTTCGCCCGAGATTTCCTGCTCTTTGAATATCTCGCAATGTCTGCTTTCCACACCTACATCTTCCAAGTACTCAGCCACCTGTGCCGGCGTCCATGTCAAGACCTCTCTTTCCGTGTGAAGGTTGCGCTCTTCTTCGTCCGTTTCATGTCCAGCTATGTATGATAGTCGCTGATCAATGTGTCTGCTGTAAACGCTACCAGACTCATTGGTAGACGTGCGCTCGTGGCCTCTTCCCTTTGAACGCGGCGTCTTCATATCCGTGATGTGCTCGTCAATCACACTCAAGGTCTCGTTCATTACAGGGCTCTCTTCTTCAGATGGTTGTTGGATCATGCTAATGCTCCGTTGGGCAGGCATGCCCGCAGCCAGTGCTTGCGCCCCTAAAGAGGAATTTGGCACCGAAATAGTTTTTTGTGATGGCGGAGTTGTATTGAGTGGCGGCGGAGTCGCGCCATCGGATCTTATCCGCTCTGCAGAGCTTTTCAAGGCAATAGGAGCTGCTTCCAGTTTCTGTGGAGCACCTTGGGGATTCCCAATTGTATGCATATTACTAGAGGGACCGGATGCGAGGCTCGCGGCGGTCGCCGTTGTCGTAGCAGATACATTGATAGCTCGAGGGGTGGTGGTAGTGTACACTATCAAGAATTTGTCAATTTTCGTTCTGTGTCTTGAGATTTGAGGCAAAAACCTTCAGGGAAAAGGCCTGTCTTGCCATTTTGTAGATGTTTTCCAAGATACCAACCGTCTCCAAAGTCGTCGTCACGCTCTATCAACTCTATCCTATCTCCTCTGAGAAGGCTCAGCTCATCAGGGCTTCGGGCTTCAAAGTCATCTGTTGAAAATGCTATTAGTCAAAAGCACCGGAAAATGCAATGCAGCCTCTTTGGCCGCTGGAAAACAATTTGTGGGACCAGCGTATGCTACCCCACCAAAGCTGTCTGCAATGCCGAATGATCGTGGATACTCACGGACAACGAGGAGCATTTCTCCAGGTAGGGCTTTCTTAGGTGATCCTCCAAGGTGTCTAAAAGCCATTGCTAGTCCTTTCGATTCCGTCTCAGAGCCCAATGCTTATCGAGCCCAGCAGCTCATCGAAGGCGACATTCGAGTCGCGCTGGGCCACGGGACTAGGATTCCCACCAGACTTTAGGTACCATTCGATATCTCGCGACGGTGTATCATCCTTCAAGAGCACCATTCATGCAGTATGTTCCATAAGTTGCGATAGGGAATCAGTGACGAACCCTAACCTATCGATGTCCTTCTCGGCATATCCAAGGCGCTCTTGATTTTGATGGCTAAGCAATGTAGTCTATTGAATATGAGCGATGCTTTCTTGTGTGAAGAGATTATCGAAGACTTCCTAGCAAGCTGAGAAGAGGGTGGACGCTGTTTGCCTGTGAAATGCAGGGCGTTGCCAACAATCTCCCAGCTTTTAGTGACCCTTTCGCGGGCAGCACGGGCCAGCACCCTGCTAAGCCTAGCCTAGTCAAGCGCTGTACAGCGGAATATATTCCTGCCCTTAGGCCTTTAGGGCATGCCAGAGGCTTGATAGAAACAGTTTGTGCAACTCCTTTAGTTGTATACGTAGCTTCAAGAGCCACCGTACATATATAAAACCTTGTCTCATTTATAGAAGGCTCCAGGAAAAATAGGTATGAAGCCACTGCAACGCTCCAACCCACAGCAAAACGCCAGCATCTTCTTGATTATCAGAGCTTCAGGCCCAATTTTCATCCAAGATCACGTTGAGACATCTAAGTGATACTCTGTCAACCTCAGAAATGATGTATGTGTGAATCTATATGTGGCTATGTTCAAAAATCGCGTTGAGTAACAGCGTTCAATGAAAGCGCAGTCAGGGAATACCCAAGGGACGAGGTAAAATTTTTGTTAGTTCTCCCAGAGAGATTCATCGAAGAGAGCATACCGTCGAATATCACCCGTAAGGTCTACTACCATGAATGACTGCATTCACTTGTGTGGTTCATGTATAAGAGAGCCTTGGTTGCCAGATGACCTGCTACATTGTCCAGCACCGCATCAATACTCAAGCATTCAGGCTCACCAATATCGGGAATGCCGTCTCCTAAAAGAAATGCTGGAGGCCGAAAAGCTCAGCAGACTTCAGCAAGAGACTTCGAGAGGTCAAATTCGACTGCCGATGCATTCCTTGGAGGCAAACAGAAAGCATGGATGATAGGACAATTACAAGAAACTTCAGGCAAGCCCTTGAATGCAGAGCCAAGCCATTTGATCTCTCGAATTCAAAATCCAGTACCAAACGCAAGCCCATCGCCGAGAAATCAAACGGTTGTGCATCCCAAAACCATGACGACCAGTACGCCAGCATCAGTTTTGCCTATGAAAAAACTCTCAAATAAAGCAGATAACGTCCTCCCTTCGCCAAGTCCTAGTGTAAGCGTATTTTCGATCAAGACGTTCTGAAATAGCAAGCGATGTTTGAGGTGCACCTGGTCTTTGTTGTATTACCAGACATGTCCCACGGCTCAATGTCTCTTCTTAAAGAGGAATGCTAATCCTAGATTATTGCAGTTGGAAACACGGCGCCAAAGCATAGATTTCGCCGATGTTGTTGACCTTGAAGACGAGGCAGATGACACGTTCGCGCCTGGAGGCCCGTTGGCTGCTCGTCTGAAGGAGCTGGTAGCAAAACTCGGCTCAGTAGAGCAGGTCGAGAAGTGCCCCGAAGATGTTGCGAGATCTAGCAATATGTCAGAAGTTGTTCGGGTCAGGATGAATGAGGAGGGTCGCTCGGGTTCGCGCTCGTCGAGTGACAACACTAGTCTTGATCGATCCTCAACATCGCTCAATCAGCCGCGTCTTGATCTCACCACACATCCATCGCCCCTCGCAACGTCAAGCAAGAGAACGCAAGAGAGTACTACGGAGCCCCGAAAACGGTTGCAAGGTTTCCAGCAACCTCCGCACAAGGAGCTCTACAGCCAACCCTCCACACCAGCTAGTGGAACAATGAACGAAGGTAGTATAGACCTTGACACCCCCTTGATTGTCAACATGTCGAGCTTTAGACAGGTAATGGGAAATCGACTTGAGAGTCTTGCACGCATACGAGATCGACCAGGCATTGACGTTGAGCGAAAACGATTAGCACTACTTCTCGATGTAAGTGGTCTTTCCCGAGTCCACCTTTCCGTGCCAATACCATTCTTCGAGCCGAGAATATGTTCCAAGAGGGTCCTGATACTAAGACATGTCCCGTGGTTCATCCACGTCCGGAAACAGCAGTGCTGACTTTAAGTTCCTCCAGGCATGCACCAAATCGGACCCCTTCTATCTATGCCTGCACCAGCTCTTTTGCCTCGATAATAAGCTAAGACGGTCCAATCGTCACGTCCCAGGTCTAGAAGACGTCCATAGGAGCGGCCTCAATACTCTTAATTATCTGTTGCTTCCGAACGAACAAATGACGACGGACGCCATTGACTGGTTTTCGATAGTTCCCGTGCCCATAAAAACCCTTGACACGACGCCGGCATTACGGTCAGGCAAAGACAAAGTGATGAAATTTCTTGAAAATTTGGCAAGCCACATGAGCATCATGACGGATATTTGTGCACGTCGTCGCTCTCCCCTAGTAGTGGAGGAGATGCTAGGGTTGTTCAATATCACTTCTTTCATCTTTCTGCAGATTCTTTTCCGAGCCACGCTTCGCGAACTTTGCACGGGTCAGCAAGATCAATGCACCCAGGCCGCTGAAGCGATTTTTCCAAGAAATTACAAAGAAACGATGAATAGACTGGCAAATCCAGGCAGTTTACCGAGGCAAGAATTACCAGCCTACAATCAGTCCATCGTTACCGAGTACGAACGCATTGTAGAAAACCACCAACGTCATATACAGCTAGCTGCTCCTAGAACCATGGCGCCTCCACAGCTTGCTCTTGGTCAATCGAGAATGACTGATATCAGCCCGACCCAACAGACCCGCCAACAACCATCTGCATCAGGCCATCCTCCTCATACATCTCGGTCATCCGCCCAGAACATCCCGAATATTAACACTCGGGTAGCACAGCAAATTGCGCCGAGGTCTTCCAGCAACCCTGTCACACAAACTCCGTCAGCCACCACACTGAGTACTGCCCCTGTAGCTGGCATAGATCCCTCATCCAGACAAGCTCATTCCATGTCTCCTTATCAGACAGTAGCCCACGATGGGACATCCATACCGCAGACTGCTTGTTTGACTCAATCGCCAACGACTTTCTCAGGACTTGCAAGTCCTGTTGCCTTTACAAATTTATCTGCTCAGGCGCACGGCCAGATGCAATGGAGGAATACGGGGGTATCACCATCGAATGTGTCCATCAATGCTCGACCCGGTGAAAACGTCCGACAGCAAGGTTCCTCCGTAGCTTCTTCACAGCAACAAGTCCAACGGCAACCACCGACGAATGGACCTGATCCCTGCTTGCCTCCGCAGCAACCTCGACTCCAGCCCGTGGCCCAGCGACCTGTGTCACACAATGGAAGTGCACCTCATTCAGCAGCCTCCCCACTCAATCGATTCATACGCTACGAGCCAGCAACTCTTCCAGCTCAGTCGAATCTAACATACTCGGCACTTCACCAAGCCCACCGGAGGAGCCCATTCATGTCAACTGTTAATAAGAATGGGAACTCCAAAGACGCGGTGAAACATTTCACATTCATCGAGTATGTCATCATGCCACAAGAGGCTCTGAGTAAGAAGAAGAAGTACTTGAAGTGGAATTTTGCAATCGATCCGAGGTCCATGTCCTCACTCGCCCAGGAAACGCCAGGTGCTCAAGGCGCACCCTCAACAAGGGCTGTCAAATCTGGCTCGCGTCTGTGTCGTATCAGATGTATCAAATTGGCAAGCACAGCGGGGCTACCGAGTCAAGGCGAATGGGTCGTAGCAGACAATGTGTGGCCGAAATGTGTCAGCATCCTTCTCAATGGTATTGCCCTTGATGTCCGAAGGAAATCACATCACTCGAAGGATCTACCTATCGATGTGACGCAGTACCTTAAGATTGACGAGAACCAGTTGGTCACAGCGATCGTTGGGTTTGAAGACGGAGACGATTCACGGTATGCCATTGGGGTAGAGCTTATTCAAGTGCAGGAGGAATCAGAAATTAAGCAGGCGATTCCGACGCTTGAACGCTACGAAGCTCAGGGGCGAATACTCGAACGGTCAAGGCAGACCGATCCTGACGTTCAAGTCATCCACGCTCAGACTATCATTGAACTAAAAGACCCATTCAGTGCAAGTCCGTTCAAAATCCCTGTTCGAGGCTTAAGCTGTCGTCACTACCAATGCTTCGATCGTGATATTTTCCTAGAGACAAGGAACGCCAAGGACCCAACCCAGCCATGCGAACCTGATGCATTCAAGTGTCCCATATGCGGTGGGGATGTTCGGCCACCAAACCTCGTTGAAGATGGCTTCCTACGTGACATCGCGAACACCTTGCAGGAGCTAGGGGGCTCCGACATCAAAGCAGTCGTTCTTCATGATAATGGGGTACTGGAGTATCAATCTGAGGACAAGGTTCTAGAAGATTCCGACGACGAGACGGGTGAGGGAGACCGGCCACACGCTGATAGACTTGCTGAGGCTCGTGCTGGGAAGGCGCCCGAGGCTGGGCAGAGTACCTCTCGAGGGGTAATTGAAATTGATTGAGGACGACGGAATGACTTGACGCCTGCCCTTCTCTTCTCTTCAATTTAGCAAGGGACATACGACGAGATACCCTGTTGCGGTGCAACTCGGCTCGTTTAATGGGGTGCATAGCGGGGTTCCGGAATCATAATGGCTTTTTCAGCGAGTTGGGGACGAAAATGGAGGAATTCCATGCAAGCTTCGGCTATTGATTATCACTGGATACCTTATGTGGCTAAATCGTTTGATACAACAGAAAGAACTATGACAACAGCGAAAATCTGTGTCCCCTTTCTGCCTTCCCCATTGTGACTTACCATTGACGAGAGAAGCCGGATTTCTTTAGGCTATCGTCGCCCCGGGGTTGGTGAGTGTCACAGTATGGTACTATGAGATTTACAGATTGTTCGTTCTACTCCACATCGTACTCCCTGTAACCAAGCACCGTGGCTCACGTGTGCACAGACGGGCTGATTGTATTCTCGTGGGTTCTTGCACAATGGTACCAACCCAGTATCTCTATTTGCTGATATCGTAGCGACCCTTCAGCTCTACCTTCAACTCATCAAAGACAACTCCTACGAAGCCTACAACAACCTTCTCGCAACCATCCAGTCTCTTACTGAAACGACATAGAACGGATAAGACGTCTCTCAGGGACTTTCTCGAGAAACGGTCCCATTCATCAACCCGACGATGAGCTCGGACCCGTGAGCAATCCAAATAGGTTTTACAAGAAAGTACTTGGAACCTTCCAACCAGGCGTCTCACAAGGAACTCTCACTACCATACTTGCGGCCCCAGGTCAAGCAAAGCTAAGGCCTCTCCTTCTCCCTTTTTCTCCAAGTTTTTACTCAGATTCGCAGCCCGGATTCCATGCCAACCAACATGTTTACGTCGGCCGTCAGCTTGTTGATAGATCGTGCTATATGGAAGACCCGTTTGTATTTGGGCAGTCGGTCCATGTTCCCTACTGGATATCGAGAGTCGGATGGGATCGTAAAGCGAATCCTAATATGTATATGCTCAAGAATAAGGGAGGTCGTGACGGGGTTGAGGTACTGTCCAAGAAGAGTAGTGGACGGGCGGAGATGTAGATGTGTGAGATTGAATTATTGAATGTGGAGGAGATGGTGAGTCGCGGAGTACCTTTCTAAGTCCTTCGTTCTTGGTTATCATCATTTCTGGAATTCTGAGAGATGTCTCGCGAGTATGACCTGTCTACTCACTACTCGCAAGACATGTGTTGCTACTCATTTATAGATGTGAAAGAGTAATGCTGACTTTGCAATGTGCTAGTGGAGAGAATGCTGGAGGGGTCGTGAGCTATGGAAAGGAGTAAGTGGAGCGTGGCACCTAAAAGGCGTGGCTTGTGGGAAGGAAATTGGTATAATAGACAGACTTATTGAACGAGGCATGGAATATCTTTGATCCTTTGCAAGATTCCAAGATCGCTAGCCCCTCACGTGTCATTTCTTGGTACTTTATTGTTAAGGTAGCCTTCGTACATATTCACTCTTGGTCAACACGTGACCGTCCACGGCCACGGTGTAGGGTGGTACAGTTACACAAGATCAGAAACACTAGATTTAAAAAAAGCAGCCATCGTCCTCCTTCATTTCTACACACCACCACTAAGATTTCATCCTCATTTTTTTAGTGAAAGCCATCCACAGAAGATGAATCGACTCAGGAATATCTCGGGCGGCAGCTCCAAAGAAGGAACCGTCCGCCTCCTCGACCATCCAAAGGTAGACAGAAACGGTGAGGGTCGACGCTTGAAGCGAGTATCTTGGTGGAAGCCCGGCAGCCCTTTTCCCTTCACGGCAATAATTCCTGAAACTCTTCGCACACTAATCATTACTAACAAGAAATTAGACCCAATTCAAAATCAATCAACTAGTCTATGTTCGTTATCGCGTTCCCCATGGCCCACGCTGGCTCTTCGGATACAGCGATACTTATCACGGACCATTTCGTATCTCCCAAACGGCATGGAACGCAAAGACACAACATGAGCATTACACAGTCACGTTCGACGAAGGCCCCGACAGCCCTGAATGGCTGACGCCAGGAGGCAAAGAAGAGCCGTGGATTGATGAGGTTTATCTTTTTAGTCTGGACCAGATGGAGAAGATGGAGAGGGAGGGTGTGAAAATTGTCAGGAGACAAGAACATTCCGAAGATTGGGTTGCTGCGAATGGACCGACGTCAGAGACTGATCTCGCGGGACACAAAAGGGCAGAGAAGGCAAAGAAGGAGTTGCTGATTATGGATAAACTCAACGGAGCTGGCATCTATCCTTGAGGTGGGCTTGCTCATTCCTCATGAGCTGTTCGGTTGGAGAATTTTATTGGCATTGCTCGAGCCATCCATGGAAGTAGACTCTGACTAGAAGGTCACGGCCCAGAGGGGCGTTTGCAGAGAAACGAGCTTGTCATCCCCAGATACATACATGAAGCGGGCCTTGACGTACTAGAAGTGAAGAAACTATCTGATACTGCCACGATTTCCCCAATAATCTTGTGTATAATGGTGCCATTTGCTTCGTGTCGCTCGCTATATGGAGCGACTTCCTTTCTGACCATGCACTTCTCTCCAATTTTTCATTGAGGTCCTGCCCCAGAAGGCAAGGAGAAAATAAACCTGCTCCATGCCTTGCTTGTCCTCACCCATCACAATCGAATTTCACAAAGAGCGCACTGCCTCATTCATGTACCAATTATCTGACCAAAGCAGCAGCACATCGAAAGTTGCACAATCAAAGCAGGCAAACATCGTGCTTTTTATCAAAAGCGAGCCGGCCAATCGCCTTTTCACATCTTCTACAGACAGTCTTTGATAGAAAATTCTACCACATCCTACCTCTACAACCCACTTCTGCTGCACCATGGTTCATTCAAGCAACGAGCCCGAGGATACACCAAAACTCCTCACAAAACACTCCCCACCCCTACCGCGAGCATCCAGCATCAGAAAGCAACCTCACCGGCGGCGCCAGCCACAGGTTCGGACTCATCGCTCGTCATCCAAAACCACAAATACCAGAGGTAGTTCCCTACCTTCCCCCACCCCCATTTAAACCCATCTTCTAACCAAGCACCTTAGCCGCGTTTCAAAGTAGACCAGCAAGTCTTCCGCCTACACGATCTCGAGCATGGCCGCTTTGAGCCATACTGGGTAGCGAGAGTCCGATGGGATCCACAAGAAGAGTTCATGAGGTATGAGTTGAAAGACTTGTGGGGACCTCGTGGACGTGCGGTGGGATGGTTCTTTGAGTGTTCTTTAAAGGACAGGGGAGAAGCGGACCAGTGGTTAAAAAAGGCAAACATAGGAGCGTAGAAATGCGGATGGAGGATACACGATAATCCATACCTAGATTCGTCATGGCTCTTCCATCGTCAATTGTCTCTAGACATTGGTCGTAATTGAATTACCTGAAGAAAGATCGGAAGACGTAGCTCCAGCAGCGATGATCGAAAGAGAAAACATGTTCCGAGTGAAAGGAGCTGCAGCGCTCATTTGAAAATCATAGATCTCCCTATCTACGTAAATTAGATACACGCTGAAAGGGTAATCGTCCTCCAAGTCCTCCAAAACCGCAATCGACGAACGATTGCTTCATCTTCTTCATGCATGAGAACCCCTGATCTTCCACGCACCAATTCAAGTTGCCTTCGCAGCAACATTCTTCCTATGCTCTTCTTCAGCCAAAGACTGCTTCTTGACATACTCCATCACGATCTCCTCCTCCGTCTTCTGTTTACTCAGCCCTTCCTCATGCTCCTTCTTCGAGGTTTCAATCGCCTTTTGGAAGTCCTCATCAGTCGGCAACTCAACATCCGGGTCCTTGATGGAGGCAGATTTCGATTTCTCGATCGCAAGCTTCATATTCTCATCGTCATCCGTATCAACACCTGAGTCATCGAAATCGACGCCAGTTGGGGGATGCGCTTGTTCTGAATCTGGATGCGCTGAAATGCTCCGTTGCAGCGCTAATTCGAGTTCTTTGCCATGAGTGTCATGGGCACCGGCTTGGGCTTTCGGCATCTGAGGCGCTTCGGCTACGCTGGCCTGAATAGCTCGCTGCATTGCATCTCTGTCATCGCCTTCTTTCTGAGCTGATTGGAGTTCCTTCACGCTTGCGCGGATTGCTTGTTCGATCATTCTGTCTTGTTCTGGATCCCCCTTTGAGGTCGCGGCAACGGACGCTTTGATGGCTTCTTCGAAGTCTGCGCCGTCCGGGCTTGATGCGGCATCTTTCGGCTGTCGAGATTGACTGACGAAGGGATGGGCTGGAGAAAACTCAGTCATTCCGTCATCGTCATCGTGATGACCACCCTTCTTGTGCTTTCTATTCGCCTTCCTTTCTGCGACTTTCTTCTTTCGCTGCTCAATGGTTGCTTTGAGGTAGCAATAATTACCGCGGAAGTTACCGTGGCGTGCAAGTTGTTTTTCTTCCTCTATCTCGACTTGAATTGCTTGCCATCGGCTGACGACGTCGAGTCGCTCTGCTTGAGAAGAATTATGCCACTCTTCGTATCCTTGTGCAGTGCGGGCGGCAACGATATAATTTTGAACGCTTGAACCAAGGTGCTTTTGCAGCTCTTTGTAGATACCTTTGAAGGTGTAGCCCGGTAATCCCCAGATAGCTAGACTGTCAGTAATTGCTTAAATAGCTCGGTCCTATAGGACTCACCTGCACCAGGTTTCAAGACAACGCCTCCTATGCCCTTACCAAAGCCCTTGATTAGGCCTGCAAAGCCCTCTTTCTTAGCACCCTCCAATGGCTGTGTGACCAAGCCAGAGATGCCATCGTAGAACCCAAAGCCGAATTCCTACCAAGGTCAGTCTTTAGTCACGGAGAACCAATGAAAATACTTACTTTGCCTGCAGCTTTCAGGCCACTCTGAAAATCTGTGATCTTGTCTGCCTGTCGAACGGTATCATCACCGTACAGCTTTGGCGCATTGTGGAAGCCTCGAGCTAGACTTAATGTGAAATCCATGGGTGACTTGACACCTGCACCAACGATCTGTTTGATACTCTTCCCGGCGCCTAGTGCCGCATCCACAGATATCTGATTAGCTCGATCGCCCGACATTGTCCTGTGAGGAAGTCCGGGCTGTCGGCTGGGGCTCGAGCTACGAGAAGATGACCTTGACAATGAGCCCCTCAGTGCAGTTTTCATAGAACTACGGTGGCCCATTTTGTCGGGTTGATTATTTGTACTCTGTGCATCTCCAGCAGTAGGAGAGATTGGGTCTTCGCGACTATCTTGTGGCCTCAAAGGGCTCGCTGGGCTCATTGGATCTTCTGGACGCCCTGCGCCTGTCGGCGGCTTAGAGGATCCCAGTGACGTTTTCGAAGAGTTGTTAGACCGCGTTTGATCCTCAGCTGATGGTATTGCAGTCCCTGTCGAGGAAGCGTTCTCTGAAGACTTAGGCTTCAAAGCTCTTATGATCTCCACGGGGAAATCTGCTACACCCATCATGAGGCTGCCGAGAGTTCCCATAAGCGCAGATGCACCACCAGTGATAGGGTCCCAGGGACCATCCTCAGAGTCGTACTCGCGTGGTCGGTATAGTTTCAAGTTGTTAAAATCCAGGATTCCCTCGTTGGCCAAAGCGGTCGCAGCAAACGCACTCAGCCTTATTGTTGTTCGCTTCACACGCCAGACAGCTGCCCGACTCGGCGCTACTAAGCATCGCATTAAATCGACGTCCAATTGCTCATGGAAACTTTCCGCTCCAGCATCAGTGCCCTTCTCGGAAGCAATCTTTGCACCCAGCTCTTGTGCTCTATCTAGAGTAGTCGGTTTTAAGGCTTCAGCGATTGAGGCAGCTAACTTATCAGCCGTGAGATGCTTATACGGTACTGGCAAAGGCCCTGCTCCTGCTCTGGCACACATGGCTCCCCAAAAGGGCTGGTCACCGAAGAAAGGAACTACCACAGTCGGTTTACCTAGTGCAATTCCAGCTGCTGTCGTACCTGCGCCACCGTGATGGACAACGCATGAAACATGTTTGAATAGCCAGTCATGAGGTACGTTGCCAAGCATGAAGACGCCTTCGGGGGTTCCAAGGGCGTCAGCTCCAAATCCTCCCCAGCCTTTGGAGACCAGAGCTCGCTGGCCACTCTTCTTGACGGTGTCAAAAATGAGTTCTGTCATTGCGTTGGGATCATCGACGACAATGGATCCAAAGCCAATGTACACTGGCGGTGGTCCAGCCTCGAGGAAGGCGGCAAGATCTGGCGCTGGAGTGTAAGTACTCGCCAAAGATAGAAAGTAGAAACCTGAAATAGAAATGTGTGGTCCCCAATCCTTTGGTTTCGGTATCAATGCTGGCGACCTGAGAGCACGAATGTCAACAGAGCCATACAATCCCAAAAATTTAGAGCACTTACCAACAGTATGTATATGGAATCTTGAGCCGACTTGCCATGCCAGGCGCCCACATCAAGCTCACCGGCTCTAGGTTCAGGCTCTTTTCGCGAAATCGATTAATTACGTCTCCAAGACCCTGCCATGTCATCATCTCGACTAAAGCATACGAGACGAAATTGGTGACGCTCGATTCAGCATTAGAAGACTGAATATTAGCCAAAGGATGAGGGAAAGCTTGCGTTGGCGACCAAGGCATACTATAACACTTTAGTCGGAATTTGGAGGCACTCAAAAGGTCGGTTTGGACTTACGTGAACATCAAGTGCAAGGGAATACCCAATTTCTCAGCGATGTGAATATGAGCAAAACTCGGAGGATTCGCAATGATAGCATCGGCCACAAAAGGCTTCGCAGCAGGATCGCCATCCATACCAATTCCACTATCAAGACTTGTACGACTGTCCAAATGATCGTCTGAGGCTCTTACACCGGTGCCGTCCCCAACTTCAATGCATGACCTCCAGCAGCCTTGAACAATCTCGTACATCCCTTTACGTCTTTTGCCAACGTCGCCGCTGCGAAGAGAGTCCATTCCAGGCATCAAGCCAGGATTCTTCACCATGAAAGCCATGAGCTCCGCCGGATCTCCACCAATACTAAAGAATTCCAAGCCATTTTCTTCGATGAATTGCCGAAACGTTGGGTGAGTAGCTAGCCGGACTCGATGATGGTATTTCTCCTTCAAGGCTTTGCCCAGAGCCACAAATGGCTGGACGTCTCCACGTGACCCAACGACATGTATGACAACATTCAAGGGTGGGGGAGGCTTTTGGCCAGGAAGCCCGCCGAGAGCGGATGGAATATAGCCTGGAGGATGTTCTCGGGGTTGTGGAACTTGCTGTATGTTCATCTGGCTGCGTAAAGCTGGTACCAAGAGGTCTGACAATCTTCGTGACTTCTGGTTGATGTTGATGTTGAGACGGCCATCATCTGGGCATGGTCAGCCCCATATCACTCTGAGTATCGATGAGTATTTCATACCTGCCACTTTTGCCTCGGTATTGAACCCATCTTGATGGAAGTCGACCTCGCCAAGTTTTGGGCCATATGCTATTGAGGGTACCTGCTCGATTGGGGTCTCTTCTGCTGCAGATTTCTCCTTGTTTCGATTCCCTGCTGTGGGTTTTATAGAGCGCCTAAAGCGTAGATGATTCATCAGTCTTACTACACCAAATGTAGGGCTTGGGTAGGGACGTGGGCAACTCACTTGGTAGACGTAGGCGCCAGAGGTCCTCCATCTTCTGTTTGGTCTTGACTGGCAGCAGCTTGGGCTTGGGCTATGACTACCTGTGGAACCTCCATGCTATTGTCCTGGGCATCTTTCGACTTCGAATTCTTTGGCGCCATAGTGAACGGTCCAGAAAAGAGAGGAGTATTACATCGAACTATTCGGATTACTCAACCTCATCGAAAATCTGAGTGACAAAAAGATCGGGCGATTATTGAGCATCACACATAAAGAAGCAAAGGAGCAAGAGATCGATTTCATCGAGGATCAGGCTGCCAACCATTTTGCTTGTGGAATAGGCTGTAGGATAAGGTATTCAGCATGCTGGTTAGTTGGAACGGGCTTGTAGCTCGGACGGGGTCTAAAGTTACTCCGGCCGGGTCAGTATATCCTTAGTATATACGCTAATATCAGGGTTAAGACAGGGTAAGGAATATGCTCGGCATATATATAGCGTTAATCTCGGGTTAAAATTTTACTCTAGGGTCGCTTAAGGGCCCCGGTATTAATAGGTTCGAGCGGGGTTAAAACCTATAAAATCCCTTTTAATACTATATTTATTTAATTTATATTTTATATATATTAAATAAAAACTCTTAACTAATTACTCTACTTTATATAATATATATTATAATTTATTTATAATACCTATACTCTACTTTATTTATACCGAGTATATACTATCGTAAATTATAATTATTAAGATATTTATTATTTAAAATAATACTATTACGGTCGTCTACGATATCGAATATTAATTAAATAAATTTCAGGTAAATATATATTAAAGATATATAACGTATATACTAAATATAGATTTAGTTCGAAGATAATAATAGTAGTAATAATAATAACGATAATAGTAATTCTAAAATTAACGAGTCGGAGGGTTTAGAAAAAGGGGGTAAAAAACTAAAATTAATAAAAAATCTTTTCTTTATAAATTTTACTCCTATTAATTAACCCTTTAATATAATATCCTAGGTATATATTAAATATAAATAAATTATAGTTTAAATAACGGGTATTCTAATTAATAAAAACTCTAATTATTATATAATAATTAAAGAAGTTTAAGACTACTTTAATATACCCGAATATCTCGATATAAATCCCGATGAAATCCTTTGTTTTATTTATATTAAGTCGAAATTTAATAAAGAAGATCGTTATAATATTATAAATTTATTCGAGAGGTATATATCTAAAGTATATATAATATATATTTAGTTTAGACTAAGCTTTACTAAAATATTATTAAAATTTAATTCGGATATAAATAAATTAATAAAATATTAAAAAAATTAATTAAGGTACCGCTTTTAATTAAAAATAATAAAAAAGATTAATAAACGACGGCCTAAAAAAGAGTATTCATATATAATAAGATTAGGTATTATTAATATATTTATTAAGATATATTTACTTTATACCGAGTATATAATCGAATTAAGATTTAGAATATTAATAGTTATAATTAAATTCCTCTTTTAACCGCCCGATATATAAATAACTAGTCGACTAACGATTTAAAGAATAAATCGAATATTAATATAATACTTTCCTTAAAGGGCAACGTATATAAGGCGTATATTATATATATTTAATAACCGAGATAATAAAGTATAAAAACCGATAACCGGTAGTATTCGAGCGTAATAACGTAAATAAATATCTCGTATATACGAAGTTTATATTAATATTATAAAGTCGATCTTTATAAAATACTTATTAAATAGTAATCTAAAATCGTAATACCGAGTAAAATTACTCCTCGCTATAATTATATAAATAAATTTATCTTATTATAACGCCTAAGGTATGTATTAATAGGTTAAAAGAGCGGCGTGGGGTATTCGGGCCAACGCTAGAACACCCCTATTATAGTACTTAAACTGGAACGTATTATGGCGTTACACTTATCTTCGGGTACTAATTAAATTCGGGGTATAATTTATATAAAAGGATTATACCTATATAAAGTACTTAATAGATAGTTATTTTAAATATAACAAATTATCTACCCTAATTTTAATATATACTCGGTATATACTCGGTATATATTTAATATAAATAGGGTTTATTTATTCTAAAACTAGTATAATACTTTTATAAAAGTATAATATACGTTTTAATCTTTATATCCCGAATAATTAAAATTATTTCCTATTCCTTATACTAGTTATATACGGATTATATATATATTATTTATTATATTTAACTAAACTACCTAAGGATATCGCGGAGGATATTATTATTATTATTAAATAATATAATTTACTAGATCTAACTATAGGTAAGTTTAATATATACGGAGTAAATATTAAAAATATATATTTATAATATATAGGGCGTTTTATAATATCGCCCTTTTTTATAAATTTTAAATAAAAATATAGTTAAGACTCTTTACGGGCGATATATAAAAGTCTTAATATTAAAAATTATATTTTTATTTTAATTCGAAAGTAGAAGTTATTAAAGTATAAAGCCGGTATATACGTAGTAGGTACGAAGTTTATATTTATTATATATACGATTTATACTTCGATAAATATATAGCGCGAATTTATCTTTAATTAATAAAAAGATAATATCGAATAATAAATCCGTTCGATTATTTATTTCGACGAAGAGTATTATTTAATTATATATTATATATATATATAGGCTAAAGTATTCTATAAAATTTAGTATATAAAAATAAACCTAATATTTAAAATAATAAAGGGAAAGATTAATTTCTTTTTATTTTTATTTTAAAACTCCGATATTGATTATATATATAATATATACTTTTTTTTATACTCCGTATATATTTAAAAATTATTAAAGATCTACGTTTATTACTATATATTTATAAATCTTAAGATACGTTAAATATATTATCGAATATTTATAAAAACGTTTAAAGTACTCGAGGAAGTATTTTAATTAAATATTAAATTTATATATATTACCCTAGGCCAGGGTCTACGTATTATAATAATAAATATAAATATAAAATAAACTCTAGGTTAAGTCTAGTATAAATTATATATATATAAAGTATATATTAATAAGCGTAGGATTCGGGGACTTCCTTTATAATCTTAACCCTAAACGGGAATAAAATAAATATCTTTAATATATACTAGTCTTCTATTAAATATATATTAAATATAACTTTTAAAAGAAATATCCTAATTATATAATTCTTTATATAATTAATTAAATATAAGAGGCTAAAATTATAAAGGAGTTAAAAGCGAAGATATATAATATAAACTTTATATATCCCGAGTTTAAATTATGAATTAATAATAAAAAGGCGCTTTAAATTCTCGTAGGATTTACGCCCGAAATATTAAAGATATTAATTAAATAATAGGATTACGCTTAAAAGAATACCGGAGTAAAGGAGAGTAGTTATTTTTCGGATAATACTTTTACGGGCCGAAAATTAACTATATTTAATATTTACCTTAAATAAGATATATATATAATATATATTTAATATATATTAATTTTATAAGGTATAAACTTCGTTCTTAAAAGATATTTATAAAGAAAGATATAATAGAGTAATAAAGAGTTAATTAAAATTAAAGGAATAATAACGAGCCTTTATATATACTTAAGGTAATAAAGAAAGATAGTAAATCTTAATTATAATTAAAGCTAGGTATATACTATATATATATATAATATTATACTTATTCTAATTATAAATAAAAGAGATTAATAAATTATAGCCCGACGGTTTTAAAATTTAAAACTTTTATAAAACCCCCGAAATCCTTATAATAACGCGGACGTTATAACCGAGGATAATACTCGTTCTTAATATAAACCGAGTATAAATTTAACCGATTTTATTATAATTACTAGGATTTCTTTCTTTATACTTTTTAATTCTAGTAATAATACTAGCTTTAATTATAACGCCTTTTATAACTTAAATAATCGTACCGCCTATAATTTAAATAATCGTACCGCGAGCTAGATTTACGAGTCTTAAATATAGGCTAGTAAAGGGGCGCGTATATACCGAGTATATATTAAATATAAATATATACTACCCCCGCTATCGTTATCGCGGGGGATTATATTAAATAGGGGAATTTAAAGGTATATATATATACCCTTAGTTTAAGAAACGGATAATTAAATATATATAACGTATATATAAAGTATATATCGAAGGATTATAAAGTTTAAGTAAAAGAAAGAGGAGTTCGAGTTAAATTAATAATTTAAAAGTTTAGAGGATTAGAATATAAACTTTATAATTAATACTAGCGTAGTATATACCTAGTATATATTAACGGCGTAAAATTAGTTTATTATTTAAAGTAGTTCTACCCCTCTTAATAAACCTACTAGTTATAATAAAACTAGGGGTAGGGATAAGGATAATTTAAACTTAAAATATATTTAATATATATTTAGGATATACGAATATACTTTTATTATAAATTAAAATAACGAAGCTCTAGATACGATTACGTTATTAAAAAAAATTAATATATTTAGAATTTTCGGAGTATTTATAAATATTAGAAGGTCTTCTAATTATATAGGGAAAAGATAATCCTAAAATTTTTATAAATAAAGAAGGTTATTAGAATTTCTTAGAAAAACTTAAAGATAGATAAATAATACGGGTAATAATATTAAAAAGGGTAAGACCGGTTTAGTTTAATTAAAAGGATATAAATAATACTTAAATAAAGTATAAACTTAATATATCTAATAGAAATAAATAATAGATAAATTATTAGATAATTAATATTATATAGAAGATTTTAAAACTATTAATTTCATATATTAATTAAATAATTTATATATTTGTCACGGGGTAGACTTTGGTAGGAGTGTTATTATAGATATCTATTAAGATAGCGGGCTAAGCCCTACCGCTAGCCCTATCGGGACTAGGGTGACTCTAGGATTCTAGTATATTAGGGCCAAATCCTCGATAGAATAATTAATATCTTTTATACTATATACTATTATATTAACCCCTTATCAAATAGTAGTAACGGTTATACTAACGTAGAATCATATCTTTTCTATATTAATAAGAACGATTATACTAGTTATAAGTAATAAAATAACCCTTAAAACGGTTAATATACTCCCTATTAACTACTATATTTAAAATAGCTTGCTCTGTATCGATAGCGAGTCTTACCTACGTTATATTTATTTAGTATTTCCGTACCGTACCCTACTACTTTAAGTAAGTATTTCTAAGTTTTTTATTAAGTTATTAAAGTAGCCTATTTAGTACCCTTTTTATTTAAGGTATCTATAATAAATACTAAACTAAATATTTAGAACGTCTCTTTATTTATTTCTCTTCTATTAATATAATTATTTATTTTAATAAATTACTTATTAGGTAAACGTCTAGCTTAGTAAATATATTACTAGTTATATTTTTTACGCTTCCGCTGCAGAAAAAAGAATATTAAAATACTAGTCTTTTAATACTACTCTTATTATTCGCCTAGTATTACTACTTTTAGTATTTAGTATTAATTATTATCTTAGTTATTACCCTAGAAGAAGTTTAGCTAAACCTTATTATAATTAATTTTACTTTCTATTTATAAGAATTCCTACTATTAAATAAATATATTTTAAAATAGGTAAAAGTTATTTTTAATATTAGATAAATAGTTACCTAAATAATTATATAGTCTCTTTATCCTCTTATTAAAGTACCCCTTTAATATTTATTAAGGAGGGGCCGGAAAGCGAAGTAATTTAATAACGACCTTTCGGAGTATATTAAGTTTAAATAACCTACTATATAGCTGCCCTAGGTTATAGATAAAACGTCTATAATACCGCCTATCGGTACCTTCCGAAGGGATATTAAAGAGCTATATTAATATTTATAAAAGAAGTAATCTTTAAAGGATTGATAAGGTTATAGTATATATTTAGTAGTAATGATTAATTGATTAGTTAGGTGTTCGTTGTTAACGAACTAGAATAGTGAGTAGTCTTCGGTGCCAAGGAACTAACCTAATATAATAAGATCGGTATAACCGTATTAGTTATTATTAAATAAATAAAGTCATCGCCCCGATAGTATAACTATATAATAGGGTATAAGGAAGTATTAGTAGAAAGGGAATTTCATTAAACCGAAATTATTATAGTAGATAGCTTCGTTTAAGCTGAATGACTATTTATATTATATTAATAAACTAGCCGTAAGCCTCCTTATACTCCCTAATAATATTAGGTATATATTATAGTTACTTTATAAATATCCATTTATTATCTTCGGGCCTATAACCCTTCTAACGAACTAGATATTATAAAATAGCGTTCTTCGCCCTCCTAAATCGATACTATCGTTTACGTAATAACTTTTCTATCTCCTATTCGTCCTCGTTATTAACGATAATTAATAGCGGCACTATAGCGTATCTTCCGTAGAGATCCGCGTTAGGTACTATTACTAGTTCGAGGTAAACTACCGAGACCACGTTATAGATAGTTATAATAGGGGGTAGCTTCAGGCGGTATACTAACCTCCCGATCTTTTTAGTAACTTTAAACGGGCCTACGAATTATTACTTTATTTTCTTCGAGAGTATACTAGCCATTTAATATCCGCGGTATAGGCGTAAATATACTAAATCACCGACCTTAAAGAATATTAACTTATAGTAGATATCGTATTATTCTTTTATATGGATTAAAGTAAAGGTAATAGTGTCTTAAGTATTAATATACTTAAAGTAGTAAATAGTAGTAGGGAACGCGTCTCCTCGGAAAATTTTTATAATACTATAATATACTCCTAGGCTAGGGGATTTAGTATCTCTAAAGACTTCCGTAGGAGTAGTTAGGACGTTAGCTACCTTAAGATTATTAAGGTTAAAATTATCGATTTATAATAGATTTAATAGTTCCTTAATCTTAAAGTCGTATAGGACCTCTATTAGTATTAGGCGCGTATTATTATATTTAGTAAAATTATTTAGCGCCGCGGATAACTACGGTAGTATTACTAATTATTTATTACGGTTAACTATAAAAAGGAAATAACGTAATACGATCTCGATAACCTTATTTAACTTTTTAGACTAACCGTTAATCTAAGGGTAATAGGTAGTTAAATATAATATATCGACTTTAAATTTATTTATAATCTATTTTTATAGTTAACCGACGAACTAATAGTCTCGATTAGAGATAATAACGGCTGGTAGACCCTAATTTAATAGGAGTAATCGAGTTAATAATAAATAGGCCTATTAAGGCCCGCTCTAGTCCGTTTAGCCCGTAATTAATATTACTACTTTACTAAATTTATATATAATAGATATAACGTAATCCTCCTCTATAGAAGCCTTTAGTAATACTAGAATAAAGTTAATAATTATTATATAGAACGGCCTAGTAGGTAAGTAGATCGGCTATAGCGATTTATATAGTTAATACTTTAGTATTTAGTATAGCTAATAGTGGGGGTAGTATCTAAGGTATTTATATAGTTTCGTTAATATATTAAATATATAAATATTATTTACGAGTTTCTCGTAGGTCCTAGTATAGTTAAGGTACCCTATATTATTATACACCTTCTAAAATACCTTATGTTCTAGAGTGGTCGGTAAATATAGGCGAAGTCTATACCCATATTCGATATCGTCGAAATAAAGTAGACCGTTAATAAGCTTATATAGTAGTCTAGCTATATTCTCACCGAGTATAATATTCCTCGTTACTATAGTTATAATCCTAACCTAGCGTGCTTCTATTTCGTAACTACTACGTATACGGCCTTTGAAATCGTCGCTAACGGTAATAATACTAACTGGAAAAGTTAATAGTATATTAAGGATTAACTCGTCTATTTCTAGGCGGTATAAACGACTAGTAAGGCGTAATAAAGCGTCTAGGACGATATTCGCTTTACTAGGTTTATACCTTAATTTAATTCGAAACCTTTATAAGTATTCGGATATATAGATTAGTCTAAGATTCAGCTTCTTAATAGAGGTAGTATTTATAAAAGTCTACCGTACTATACCTATAGTAGAGGTATAGTCGGTATAAATAATTATAGTATTACTAGTTATTTTAATAAGATATCGAATCTTCTTTATAACCTAGATAATATTAGTTATCTCTAGTTCGGTAGGCTAGTACTTTATTTTAATAGATATTAATTACTTTAATAAAAAGAGAATAGGTTATAGGGACTTCTATTTCGGTACTTCCGTAGTATCGTTATTCTTAATATAGTATACGTATATACCGAATCCCTACTCCTTACTAGTATCTAGATTAATAAATAATAGTCTCTTTAGATTAGTATAATATAATATAATAGGACTAGCGAAAAGCTCTTATAAGTATTTATAGGTATTAAGCTCCGTCGGCGTAGGCGTATCGACGAGAGCTCTCTTCGCTATAGATTTACGAGTATTACCCCGTATACTTTTACCCTATAAATTTCGATAGTATTAATTTAGTAATGTTTTACGGTCTTATAGAGGCTTAATTATTACCGCGTAGTATAGGATATACTACTTTAGGTAACCCGTTATTCCGAGGTACTACTTTAGTACCTATAGTATTCGGGGAAATTAAAGATTCCGTATAACTACTAGTTTATTCTTAGTTATAGTAAGATTTAGAGTATCGATATATTAGCTTAATAACTATGCGGAAGGATAACTAAAGAAGGATTTCTTAATAGAAATATAGATATTCATATCTAATAGAGCCTAGAATACTAGTATTAAGTATTCGATATACTCTACTAACGAAGTAGAAAAGATAACGATATCATCGACGTATATATAGTAGAATTTTCGGTACGGCCGAAATATACGGTTAATTATACGTTGAATATAGGCCGGAGAGTTTCGGTACCTTATTATTAATACGTTGAAGGTCTTTTAACTACGGTGTATTACTACTATAAAGCGGTATCGATAATATCGCTTTACCCACTATTAGTAGAAAAAGGCTACTATATTAATAGTCGAAATATATATAATATTTAGTAGAAGTATTAAGATCTTAGCTTAAATAAGGACCGGATATATATCTAGTATTATAATTTTATTAAAGGCCCTAATATCGATAACTATACGTCCTTTAGGACCGGAGGCGGTATCTTTTTATACGACGAAATAAAGGAAAGAAAATAGTATCGTTATAATAGTTTATTCTATTCGGCCCTACTAGTATAGTTCATCGAAGGCGTTATTAATAACCTCTTTATTACGTTTCCCTAGCGGATAAATACGAGTTTAACCGGCTTTATAAAGCTCTTTCTAGTTATCGATAAAAGGAATCTTTATTTATTTGGATTCTAGGATATTCGTTATATTCCTAGTATCTTTCTATAGATTTAGAAACGAATCGACGATATCGGTAATTATAGAGGCGGAAGTATTATTCCCGTAGATCGTAGTACCTATAGAGTATAATATCTTTAATTAAGATAAGACGTTCGGTGTTACCGAAGGTTTTAGTAATATTTATTTCGGCGCTACGGAAGCCTTTTATAAAGTAAATAAATTTAGTAGAGTAAATATTAAATTAGAAGTTATAAGACTCGGATAAATAATATTCGATACTATCGAATTAGATATACGGGGAGTTATTACTATATTAAAGGTTACTACTATAACTAGTCCGGCCTTAAAGTAGGATTTAATTAAAAACTTCGACGTTAAAGTCTTCGGTGGCCTTATAGCTAAATTAATATATGAGGTATTAATTTAAAAGTATCTAGTTACTTCGTATTCAATAATTTTCCCTAGTCTAATATATCGGCTAATAATTATTAATAGATCGGTGTTATTCCGAACTATGATTCTATCTATATCGTAGTTAACGATATACGCGGTTATTATTAGTATATCAAGCTAAGAAGGTTCAAATAGTAAATTACGATCCTAGGGTAGATCTAATCTCATAGATTTAACTATAATAGCTATATTTGAATATACTAGTACGGTATAGCGGAATTTACTAATTATAGTTACGTTTATTCTAGTACCCTTCGTAATTATAGAAATAAGGATCTAGAGGTTATTATAAGATATAATAATAACGAGATCTCTACCGGTGTTAATTATAATTTCTTTTAATTTCATAATATCGATACCTATTAAAACCCTAATAGATAGGTTATTAACGATATATAATTCTTTAGTAATTAAGGCGATCTTACTATTCTTACCAAGAATATATATAAGGATAATAATAAATTTATTAATATTATAGTTATTCGATCCTAAGCCACGGACTTTCATAATAATAAGTATTTTACGGACCTTAACTTATAGGCTAAGTTCTATAAACTTTATAAGGAACTACCGGTTTATAAAGTTTATAATATATTTAATATCGAAGTAAAATTCGTAGAGTTAACTATCTAATTCTACGGAGACTTTAATAGTAGTATAGCGGTAACTACGAAATATATAACCGCGGGTAGGTTTATTAGTAAATATCGATTTAATAACCTACTTCGCCGAGAAGGTAATATCTAGTAGAGCGGAAATTAATAAAGCGGAATTCGCTAAGGCGGAAGACGTAGTAGACTCTAATAAAGTAGGATTTCGGTAAAGCCGGATATATATATATAATTTATTATTTAAAGAGAAGGACTACTTATATAAGTAGTATATTATTTTACTAGTTATATCGACTACTTTAATAATATATTGGCCGACGAAAAGACTATTAATTATCTTATTATAAAGTTACTCTAAATCGACGGTATTACTAGGGTATTTACTGGCCTACGTAGTACTTTAGTAGAAAGTATCTTTTTAGCTACTATAGTAGCTTCCTTAATTTTCGTTATAAAGACTTTCGGTATAGCGGAAGGATTTTACCGATTAATCTTCGTTATAGCTAACGTCTTTAATAGTTTTTTAGTCTTTAGTATAATAGGCCCTCTAAATTAAAAAGAGTTTCTTAAAAGGATTTTTATTAAAGTTTCTTCCTACTCTAGAGCCTTAATTTTAGTACCTAGGAGGGAATATCTTCTATTTAAATAACGGACTTAAACTTCCGTTTATTATTTATAGCTACCTTCTAGGAGGTTATAAATAATTAGGATTCTATTATTATTACTACTAGTTAATATTACTTTATTACGGTTAGAAGAACGAAGAAGAAGAAGAAAATAGCCTATATAAATTACTTCCGTAGGAAGTATTATTATTTTTATAAAGAGGCGGACTACTATATAAAGGTCTAAAGCCTTCGGTAGGACGGTAAGGAATAAAAGGTTAATAAAAGTTCTAATATTAATTATACTATTAAGACTAACGCTATCCGTAGCTACTATTATTATTATTATAGTTCGGTAGAACTAATCGATTATATTTATTTGACTTTCTAGATACTAGAGCCTACTATTTATATTTATAGTTATCGAGGCTCGTTAGAAAGCTATTGATAGTAGTATTATTATCGGGCCTTTTAATATTACGCCGTAGTTCGAGGTTAATTCCGTTATAGATAATATTAAGCTAATTTTATAATAGCGATATTCCCGTATCTTTAGTAGACCTTAAAATCTTCTATATATATTCACGCGGTTTACGACGGTTATTAGTATCTTTAATAAAGTAGCGTTCCCTAAGGATAATATCGATAGTTATATTCGAAGGTTCCTTAAACCTTCCCGTTAATAACTAGGTCTATTCCGTAATATTAATATTAATAATATTATATTTTAATAGTCTCTTTTTAGTATCTAAAAGCTCAGCGGTATATTATTCTAAAATAATACCGCGGAGGTAAGTCTAGAGATTTTTATATATTATAGTACCTTTAATAGTTACTAGGTTCTTAGCTCGCTCGATAAATAAATATATATCGCGGAAATAAATTTCTTTACTAATATACTCAAGACTAGACCCTATACTAGTAGACTTACTATTATATATAGAGTCGAAGAATCCGAGGTTAATTATATTCTACTTCGATAAAATAGTACTATCGCTTTAGGGACCTTATAAGCCTTAAAGTCCTAATAATTTAAAAGGGCCTACTAAAGGTACTACTATAAAGTTTACGATAAAATTACGTAGCTCTATTAACTATATTTTATTAAAGCCCGCGTTCGCTATAGTCGAGGACTACTACGGTTGTTAGTTAGGTCCGAGGGGTCTCTAGTAGATTACTTTTTCTATAGAGGTTCATCTAATAGAATATCCTAATAGCGATATCGAATATAGTAATAACGAAGAAAGCGTTTACTAAAAGCTCGGCGGGGACGAAGGAGGTATATTCCCGGTTAACGCCGGTACCTTAAAAAATTATCGAGTCGTTTAAATACCAACTTAAAAACGTATTATAACGGTACGGAAAATAGTAATATTAATAATTTAATCACTTAGCTAGCTCGGTGCCTTAATAGACCTTAACTATACTCGTTACTCTTAAGGATTAAGACTACGAAGGGGTTAAATAGGCCGGAAATTCCGCCGAATAAAATAGTTAATAATATAACGAGTAATATCGTCGACCTCGCCGGCGAAAGCGTGGCCTAATTATATAAATTCGTCGAGCTAGAATATTAAGACCACGGTATTACGACTAGCGATATTACTAGATACTACGGTAATAATTTTACGGAAGTAAAAAAGTTAAGGGTTAATAAATTAATAATTCTTTATAATTTATTTTTATTAAAAACGAACTAATTCTTATTTACTCTTTCGATTTTAAAAATAGAATACTTAGTACTCCTATAAATAAATAGAACGTAATAAATAACCGTATATAAATTTTATATAAGAAATAGTAATATATAAGGATTTAAATAGGGTTAAGCCTAGTACGATTTTAGGTTATCTTAACGGCGCTTCTCCCCTTTAAGGAAAATCGATATTTAATTAATTTTATTAAAGATATAGTGCGGTTCTAGGCGAATTATATAATAGATTCGTTAAAGCCGAAGACGTAGTTATAATAATACCTATTTTAGTAGACTGGTACGTCGTAGCGGAAGGTTTTTATAAATATACTAAATAACTAGGTATAATATACCGAAGTATAATATTTATAGTCTTAGTACTATCGTAGTAGGCCTTAATATAGTAGAGCTATCTACTTCGGTAGGGAAGAAAGAGGTAGTGTTCTATTCTAACGAGATTATTATATAAATTATATTCTATTCTACCGAAACGAACTAGTAGAGGAGACGGGGTACGGATAAAAGAATACTATTAAATAATTTTAGTTCGACTACTAATACTACTATATAACTAATGGATCGAACGTCTAGTAGGCGTGGTATAGCGCTTATTAAAACGTATAATCGCCGTTACTACTAATTAATAAGGTTATAGTATATATTTAGTAGTAATGATTAATTAATTAGCTAGGTATTCGTTATTAACGAACTAGAATAGTGAGTAGCCTTCGGTGCCAAGGAACTAACCTAATATAACAAGATCGGTATGACCGTATTAAGGACGAATTTAAAAACGAAGAAGTTATAGCTCCTCCCAAGCCCGAGTAACCTACTATAAATTCCGAATAAATAATATAATTTATAGAATCGCTAGAAATTCAGGTCTTTATTATTAGGCTAGTAACTAGGATAAAGGAAGGCCTAATAAAACCTTAAAACCTATTAAGAATAAATAATTTAACTAGTTAAGACGGTACTAGTACTAGGGTAAGCGCCTAGAATAAGTTAAAACTCGAAGAGATTAAATTCTTCGACCTTAAAGGCGATAGGAAGGATAATTTATTTACTTTAAGAAGATATATTATATATAAAAATATTTTCGACTTTAAGGATCGCGTTAACGATATAATTAAATAGTACGGCGAAGAGGAGGTATAAAAACTTTTATTTTTATATCTTAAGAGAGTAGCCCTTAAATAGTTCTCGAATAAACTAAATATTAATATTAAGGCGTTAATACGTACCTTCGCTAGCTCTAAATAGATAAGTCGTTTTATTAAATAATTTAAAATAAAGATATTAGAAGCTATACGTAAACTTCGTTTTAATAAATATAAATTCGTTTAGGTACGTACTAGTAAAACGCCTAGATAGTATATAAATAAAATACTTGGCCTAACTAGGGCCGCCGATATTCCTAGCGTATATTAATAAATATTTATAATCTACGATTATATTAATTTTAATTTTAAACTTTTTATTAATCCGCCTAAACCTAACGTCCTATTAAATAAATTCCTTAATTTACTTAATACTAAGGAAGAAGTTTAACTAGGAATAATACGAAGTAATAAAACGACTAGGCCTTTACCGCCTCCTAAGCTAGAGGGTTTACGGTAAAGTTAATAGAATTATTAATAACTTAACTAGTTCCGTTTATAATAGAACTAGTTACCTTAAGTTACTTCTTATTAATTTATTAATCCGGTTTATTAGAATATATTAAGTATCCCTTAAACGTAATAGTAGCCTCGTTAAATTCAACCGCTACTTATTTAGTTATAGATTATTAGTAGTAGTACTAGAAACGTATCTTTCCCTCCTAGAAATAAAAATCGTCCTAATTATTAATCGCGCCAAGAAAACCGCGGGCCTATAACCGGTAGTTATAATTTTAATCGTTTCGGGTAATAGTAAATACCCCCTAGGCGTATAACTATTTATTATAAAACCGAGGTATAAAAGGACTACTCTTAAGAAGACGGTATTATAGAGTTATAAATAGAAAAATAATCTACGCCTAATATTAATTATACTAATAAATAGAGCTAGGATTAATAGTAAAAAGATTACTATAATAAATAAAACGAAATAGCCGGCTATTAAATAACTATTATCGATTCGCTTAAATAAGTCGAGTACCGTATTTATAAAGAGTTATTCTCTTTTAAAAACATACTATATACGTATTTTAGAAATTAAGATTTAGGTAGGAACCCTACTAAAACCTCCTACCCTAAATATTTAATTATAAATATTATTTAGAAAAATAAATAGTCTTTAGTAATAAACGAGAATACGGAAACCTATTACTAGGTTAAAACGAATAACGAATTACTAAAATAAAAGTTTATTATTAAATTAAACTACGACTCTTCTAAAAATACGGGAATAAAATAAACGTTTAAGAAGTACCGGTATACCGGTATTCGGGTCGGCTTAAATTTTAGAATTAAAGTAGAAAAGGGCTATAAGGATACTAACTATAAAGTAATTATCGCCGACTATAAATTTATAATATGCTTTCTTCTAAAAGTTAGAATCCGTATTATAATAACCCTACTCTAAGTTACCGGTATTAATACTAATTATTATACTACTTTTAAATATATTATTATCTCTTTATACTTCCCCGGGAAAGATAAAAGTAGTAATAAAGTAATAGCCGAAACCGCCCCTAGGGAAGTCCATATTATAAATAATCTTAAAGTAGGTATACTAAGTTATTAATATAAACGTTATGGCCCCTAAAGGGATTAATATACTAGTATCTCGGTAAGTCGCCCGTATCGGTAGCTACGATATAGAGTACCCTATCGACGTCTATTTAAGGGGTATAAGTATAAACCGGCCGGTATATACTACGAAAATAAGAGTTATCCCCCTATAAGTTATTATAATTATCGAAGTCTATAAGTTTAATCTACTAGCACGAGACTACTTCTTTAAACCAGTAGATATTAACTTATACCTCTTTACCGGAATCGTTAACGATAGAATAAGATTAGTACTTATAAAGAATAAAACGGATAAATATATTAAAATCCTTAGGAATATAAAGTTAGGTTAAATAATCGAGGTTTAATTTAATAGTTACTATAGTATTATTATAGGCGATAACGACGTTCGCGAGCTCGTTATACGAAGGCCTCTTTAGGAGTATAAAGAAACTTTTATTAAAAACGCTTTTAATAGTATAATTACCGCTAGTTTTAATTTATTACTTTTTAAGTAGCCTTTAGGGGGTAAAGATATAAAGAATCTAACCGATTCCCGGCCTTCTATTCTATTAATAGAGGTAACTATTTCGGTAAAGAATAATATCCTTTTAAATAGTATTATTATTTATAGTAAATAACCGGAGCTAGTAAAGTTTATTAATTAATTCCTTATACTTTAGATAGAAGGAGACTTTATTAATATTCTAGAAAACGAATAAATACGTATACTACTACGCGCCGACTAGGAAAATAAAGTATTTAAAACGGTATATATTTATCCTATAAGTAATGAGAGCCGGAAGATTATTAACGAAACCTTTAATAAACTATATATTTAGGGACGACTTAAATAGACGATATAAACTACTCTATTTAACTTCCTAGTCTTCGTTATTTAGACTATAAGATTAGACGGTATTAAGAAGGGCCGTACTATTATTAATATTCGAGGTTTAAATATTATAATTATAGTAGACGTCTACTATTTACCTCTATAGAATAATATAATTAACGCCGTTAAGGGTTATCGTTAGATTACCGTTATTAACGCGGTTAGTTTCTTTTATTAATAGTATATATATCTTAAGAATAAATATAAGCTTACCGTCGTATTATACCGCGGTTAAGAGACTTTTAATATTACGGTAATAGGATTCTAAAACTCGCTTACGTATATATAATAGTAAATAAACCGGATCCTACGTATCTATAAGGTATTCGCCCGAGTATATATCGATAATATTATAATATTCTCTTAGACCCTCGAGGATTATATTTAATACCTATATATAATATTTTTCTTATTCGTTAAGTTTAATATTTTAGTTAACCCTAAGAAGGCGTTTATCGGTTATCCGTTAATTATATTATTTAGCTAGAAGGTTAACTCGTTTAAACTATTAACTTTTAAAGAAAAGTTTATAATTATTAAATAACTAACTTTCTCTTAAACGCTAGTAGTATTTAAAACGTACCTAGGAATAACTAGTTAGTTAAGAGATTATATTAAAGATTATATTACTCTAGCTAGGCCTTTATAAAATAAGAAAACTATATTATTAAATAGAGTACCCCCTATAGGCGCTTAGCGATAGAAATATATTAAAAAGACTAGTTTTAAATTACTTTCCCTATAAGAGATCCGTTTATTTAAAACTATTTAGAATACCCTTTTTAAGCCTTCCTTTTTATACTACTTCGATAATAAAAAGGAACTATTTATCGACCTTAACGCTAGTAAAGAATTCGGTTATAGGGCTATAATTTATTATATTATAAAAGAGCTAAAAGGCCTTTATCCCGATTAAAAGTAGGTTTAATCTATCCTTTTCCTTAGCCGACTCCTTAAGAATATAGAAATATATTATTAATTTATTAAAATAGAACTAGTAGGAATAGTATAGGTATTTACTAAGGTTAAGTATATAGTCGAATTAGCCTTTAAGACGGTCGTCTATACTAATTATAGAGCTGCGTTTAATATAGTTAAATAAATAAATATAACTACCTTATCTACGGTAAAGACTAATTTACGTATCGTACGGGCCTTAGATTATATTTAGCGTTTTTAAAATATAGAGATCCGTTATAAACCTAGCGCTAAATATATAGTATTAGACGCCTTATCCTAATTATAATAAAAGGACGTAGTTAGGGACTTTTTAGAAGGCGAGCTAGATATACTTTAGGTATATATATATAAGGTCTATACACTAATAGAAATAAACACGTAGTTTAAGTAAGAATTATTTGAAGGGTACTAGAATAACGACTATTAGGCTAAAATAAGTTATATACTTAACTATAATATAGAAACCGGCGAGGACGCCGTAGATCTTCCTTTTTCGAAGGGGGATAACGGTTTAATATAGTATACCGATAATTTGGCTACTAATCGCGTATATACGCCGGAGTATTTATATATACCTTTTTTATATATTAAAACTATATTTAACGTCGTATATTCTAGTTTATATATAAGAAGATATAAGTACTATAAGATAATAACTAGGTACTAGTATATATATAAACTAAATAAGAAGTTAGGGGAGTATTTACGATATTACCTATAATACTAGTTATTTAATACTCCTAGGTATAAGCCTTATAGAGTATTATAATTTATTTTTATACCGCCCTCTCTTTTTTATACGATTTTTATCGATTTTATCCTAGCCTTACCCCTTTCGTAGGAAGGATTCGATAATATTATAATTATTATATATAAATTTTCCTAAAAGGTAACCGCGATTCTAGGAAAATTAATATAAAAGGTAGAGTAATAAGTATATATACTTTTATATCGTTTATACTTAATGGACTAGGGTATTCCGAAGGCTATTCTTTCCGACCGCGACTAGAAGTTTATAAATACTCTATAGAAGGCTTTATTTAATAAGTTTAAAATAAATTTAATATTTTCTACCGCCTATTATCTATAAACGGATAAATTAAGCGAGCGTATAAATTAAACTATTAAAATTATATTACGATTTTAGATCGCTACCTTATAAAACCTTAAAGCCTAAGAAGAGATACTACTTTTTATAATTATATAATATAATAATACGTTCTCTTAGCTCATTAACTATACCCTAAATAAAATAGCTTTCGGTTTTACCGTTAATAACGCGTTAGACCTAAGAAGTTAAAAGAATAACGTTTTACTAAAGAAGCTAGTATATATTTAAACTTCGGATATAATTATTTATATTTAAATATACGATAAGGAGTATTATAATCGTATTTATTACTTTTATTATTTCCGTTAAGGGGATTAAGCCTTACTACGTCTATATAAAAGTTATAATATTCCGGTAAATAAATTTACTGGTCGTAAATACGGTTAATAAATAACTAAATTATTTAAGATTCTTAACTATATCGGTAGGCTTATATACCGCCTTAATATCCCGGAAAATTAGAAGATTTATAATATATTTTTAATAGTATAATTAAAGTAGTACCTACTACCGGATAAAAACCCTTTTAAACGTCTACGGCCTATTAACCTTAAAGTAATAAAAACCGAGCGAGATAACTTAAAGCTAGAATAAGAACTAAAGTATATCCTCGATAAACGCGTTATTAAAAAGGGGAAGGGTTATACTACCGAATACCTCCTATCTTAGAAAGACTAGGGATTTATATAAAACCATTAAATAAACGCTAAGAACGTTTTTACGGGCGAACTTATTAAGGAATATAAATAGTAGGTTAAATATTAAATTAAATTCTTCTTTTAGGGTCGATAATTTTAGAAGTATAATTATACTTCCCTTTTACGTTATCGCCCTTTATTTACCTTTATTAGGAAATAATTATTATATTAAATCTACCTATCGAGCTCTATTTAGAGTACGGGTACTACGATAATATTAAAGAGGTACTATACCGAGAACCGGTAAAACTACTCTTTAATAATTTTAAATTATTCGTTTAATCGTACGTAGAGTTATATAGCCCGAATATCCTAGTATAGTATTACCTATATACTTCTTTATATAAACTTAGGTATATACCCCTCGTTATCGCTACTTCTTAATTAAGTAGTATACTTATATAGGAAAAAGCTTCGGATAATATAAGAATTATATAATTATTTAGCCGAATCGGGACTAGCTCCGCGCTAAAATAATTTTAATTCTAAAAATACCGTTAAACGACTTTTACCTAGATCTAGCCTAGATCTAGCCTAGATTTACGTTAAGATCTTACTTTATTAATATATATTTAGGGCCCTAGTCCTTTAGTATTAATACTTTTATAACGTTATACGTATACGCCCTTATTTTATTAATATTATAGCTCCTACCGTTAATTACCTACGTTATCCCTATACCGCCCTATCGCCTTACCTCGTTATCGCGATTTTAATATTAAACTTTACGACTCTACGCTAAACTTTAAGGCTCTACGGGCCTACCCGTAATCGGTCGATAATTTAAAATATATATTATTTATTTATTTACTTCTATATATAGACGCTATTTACGTTATTACCTATATAAATATATTAACGAGGGCGTTAACTTCTTTCTTTTAAATTAGGCGATTTATTACGGGGTAGACTTTAGTAGGAGTATTACTATAGATATTTACTAAAATGACGGGCTAAGCCCTACCGCTAGCCCTATCGGGATTAGGGTAACTCTAGGATTCTAGTATATTAGGGCCAAATCCTCGATAGAATAATCAATATCTTTTATACTATATACTATTATATTAACCCCTTGTCAATATTTAATTTAAGTGATAAAATTATTAATATTAAATAATAAAATATATTAATTTATAAAGATACGAAAGATTATAAATAAAAGTATAACGAAATTATAATAAAATAAATAATAAAATTTAAATATATATTTCTATTAATTATTAATCTTTAATTATTATTTATAATAATTAAAAGAATTAAAAGATTTTATATTATATTATAATATAATATAATATTAAATCGAGTTTATAATAATTTTTATATATTTAATATAATTATAATAATAAGAATAATATTAATAAATATAATATTATAATAATTATAATAATAATAATAATAAAAAGATTTCTTTTCTCTTTTTTCTTTAATAAATTAAAATAATAACGAATTAATATTTTATAATATAATTAAATTAACTATAACTTTTAAATATTATTTATATATATTTATATATATTTTTTATATATAATTTTATATTTAATTTTATATATAATTTATATAATTATATATTTTATTATACGGCCTTAAGATTTATAAAATAGATTAATTAAATTATAAAAATTAAAATAAAAAATTCTTAAAAATAATTATAATTAATAATAAAGGAATT
>JAABUK010001094.1_pt1 | contig 53145 bp, 47 predicted proteins | sample 5559141 | NCBI WGS metagenome assembly JAABUK01 (sample SAMN10711869, study PRJNA513367) | rock metagenome | isolation source: Antarctica rocks | place: Antarctica: Victoria Land, Pudding Butte nord | collected 2016-01-03 | reverse complement strand
ATTCTAGATACTTCTTAGACAGTCAATTCTATCACTTTGATTGTACTCAATTCGATTCTACACAGACAAAAAGAGCTATTTCAGCCATTTGTCTGACAGGTCCCCAGTTGGGATTTCAGTCACAACTGAAGTCAGAGAAGCAGAAGCACAACTGCAGAGGGTGAGTAGGAGAGTGGGCGTCGCGCGACTCACCCTCGACTTGTCAGGCGCATGGAGGCTTGGTCGTAAGAGCGACGTCATCTGCGCGAGAGTCGAGGTAGGTAAGATGCAGATTAATCTACCCTTCTTTGAGGTGCCTGTTAAACGAGGTCGTTTTGAGATGGAGCACGGCTTCCAGGATCACTCCTGTGAGAGGAAAATGACAAAAGCCTTTTCTGGTACTCTGGCAGGTTTGGTCGGAGTGGTGCGGCGAGGTATTAACCCAGGCGGGGTTGGTGCAGCAGAATGAGGAGTGATATCTTGAGGTAGAGAGCCAGGAACAATCTCGTGTTATTCATCTTCCTCGGCATTGCTGTTCTCTGGCCTCCCTGGAAGGGAATGGATCTCGGCGTTTGTGGCGGCCAACGCAGAGGCAGTTCACCAGGCCGATTACACATCATTTCTCATTTTGATCGAGAAAAGAAGCACAGATGTGTAAGATTTGTCCCCATCTTTCAAAGACAACATCGTACCTCCGCCGTGCTAGTTGGATTCCGCTTTCGATGATGTTGAGTCCGAGGTTCCCACTCTTCGTCGACGTAGCGGGCGCCTTTGCATGCCCGTTGTCCTCAAAAACGTCTCCGAAGAGCCTCACGATCTCTTGCTGGTCATTGCCCATATCTCTCAAAGCCGCCACACTTCTGTCCGCCTGCTTCTTCATCTCCGTGACCCAAGCCTGAACTGTAGCCCCCGCCTTACCTTTTACCACTGTGCCCAATTCATCCTCATCAACAAGACCATCCACAAACCCATCCCATTGTTCAGCGGGAAGTAGTCCGATTCTTGCAGCGACTTCGGTTCTCCAACAAACCCCCACTTTTCCTCCATTCGCCGCTGGGGAGAAAAGTGTGTACTCACCCAAATAACCCTTGGCATCTAATCTCCTCTTCTGCTCCACGCTTAGCGCGGGCAGGACAAAGGAGTCCAAGCTGATTGAGTCGTTGGTATTCTCATTGTCAGGCAAGAGGAACCCGTACTCGACCAAGAGGAAGTCATTGGAATGTGTTCCATACGATACAAAAAGCTCTTCATCCTCACCGCCAGTCAAGGCTTTCTGAGATATGACTGTGAAGCCGGAGTTGTCGTGGGTGACTTTGCATGCCGAAGCGGATTCGGAGGTGTGATTCAATAGGTCGATGAGGGGGCAGAGGACCATGAATCGATTACTTCCACCAGACTGCCTCCGGCTTGATGCAAATTCTTCGTCCTCGAGAAACATGTCAGTGTGAAGCTGGGTGGATTGAGCGGACATGGAAGGCGGGTTAAAGTAGAGACTTCTCGTATTTATGACACACCACGCATATCTGTAGCTGTCTCTAGCGCGTCGATTGGATTGCTGGTAGGCACCTCTCGCGCTAGGAACGAGGGATACGGCCGTTTCAAAGTCCTGACGATACCTGACGGTTTGTGCTTTGAGCATCTCAGCAATGCTGGCAGGGAGGATACTGAACGTTTCATCTCGGTTGCCCTCACCATGATGGCCCCTTGAGCTGTTCATGTCCTCCTCATTGAATCGAAGACCCTCATTTCTCGGTAGACTCCACTCTCCTCGACATCTGCTTGGCCAGAGTAATGGCATAGATGCTCTGAAGTCTCCTGCTGACGGCCATGTAGCTCTCCAAGCTGCATGCTTCCCATTTTCACTGGTGAACGCTTGATCAAACGCGATGTACGTCGCTAGAAGTCCGTGAACAGAGAGCAGTGTCCTTGCGGACATGGAGCAAAAGCTTGCGGGGATCGATGATAGAGTCAGAAGAGCGGATCTTGGGACATGAATCAAGGTGGTGTTGGCCTGATGGCCTCAGATGGCTTGATGTTAGGATGGACCATAGGTATGGAGGAATTTAGAACCCAAACAATTCAGACCTAGGGAAGAGAGAAAACGAAGGGCGAGGCGAGTTGACAGATTGTGTAGAAAGTAAGATTTCGCGTTCTACTTACCTCAACCATACCAGTACTTTGAATGCCTAAGCCATGCCTGTGGAAATGATGCGGGTGTATGGAGGGATGGATCGGGACCTTCTCGTTCCTTACATATTGCATGAAGGATTTCAGAGCAGCATTCTTTTGCTGACCATTCTCAAGATGGTCCGACATGGCAGCTGTTCTCTCGCTCGCTCGCTCGCTCTCTCTCTCTGTGCCGTGATTTCCTGACGCAAACTACTTGATAGAGGAGACAGAATGGAGATCGAAGTGAAAAGTCTGACATGCAGTGTGATGGAATACAGTCCTGTCATATATATATCTCTTGGCCTGGCCCTACTAAGTAGCGTTTTGATACCGTCAGATTAACTGTCAGACAAATCCGCCTAGAAAGCTAGTAGAATGTCTGTTGAATTGATGCAATTGACTGTCTAAATCTATGTAGAATCGCGCCTTGAATGAGTGTTATATACTCAAGAAAAACGCTCGAAATAGCCTGTTGAACAGGGCGGTTGGACAGGGCGCAGGCTAGCCGAAACCCTGCCAATGGACGCCCTGAGACCTAGGCTGTTTGACACACCCCCTCAGCTTCCATTTCGGGCGAAATTGAAGCTGGATATGGGCCGAAATAACGCGAAATAGCGTCAAATGAGTGGATCAGGCCTTAAATGACCTTGAAACGCGTAGAAATGCTCCTAGCGTCCGCTTTTATACTAAAAATCAACGCTGGCGCTATCACACTTCTCTCTCTCCTACCGAGCTCCCTCAGCTTGATGATGAAGAAGAAGAGAAAGAAGAAAACAATAGAATAGACCTTTATACCATTCTATATCGATGACGTCAGTAATAATGTCGTAAAAAACAGATCATTTGCGAGTTATTTGTTATTCTCATTATCCACCTTCTCCATACAGATCAGTCTGTCTGATATATCAATTAGATTTAGCTGTTGAACAAATATAACGTGTTTTTGAGTGGGTAGAGTCTTAATAAGATCGTCGGCGGGCATTTCAGCTGTTGAAACTTATTTAACAGCTATTCGACCAGCTTGAATCTTCTATCGGAGTCAGTGCTGATGTATATCAATATAACGCAGCTTAATATCTAGCTTAAACACCTCTTTCTTGATAATTTAAATAATCTATTAATTATCGCAGTTAATAATAATCTGTTGCTCAATATTAAATTGTATAGCTCGAAAAAAGCGTCCTCATCACAGTAATTCTTGAGAGATTAGAAATAGCGACAGAAACTCAACTTCTATACTTAATATAGTAACTGTTTTCTGTCTAGCAGCTCTCCAATTAATAGCCCCCTGATAAAGCTTAAAGAGATATTCATCGAAGCTGCGGCAAGTAATTAAATCGTCTATAAAGACGGCGTCGCTTAAGTATTTAAATAGCTCGCCATTATCATACTCTAAGTATTTGATGATCAGATTTCGTAAGACATAAAGATAGAAAATAACGCGATTTAAGATAGCTAAATAAACTGCAGATAAGTTAGTGAGAAATTGAGCTAATTTAGAGATAGAAAATATTATATTAGATCAAGAAATGACAGCTGCGAAATTTAGAGAGCCCACTCGTTATTGATAGATAAGAATTTACTGTGAGATGATCTGCGCGTTACTATTTTATAGAAAAATATTGATAAAGAAGATAGAACTTTTCGGAGATCATAAGATATTAATAAGACTGAATTTTAAGGCGATTTTAGCTATATATAAGTCTTAACATAATCATATTTTTCGAGTGTCTCGATTTCGCTCAATTCAAATATCTAGAAATTATTTTAGCTCGCTCAGAAATCTCATTTTAAATTTGCGTAGAAGAGCTGTCTTAAAGATTTAAAAACAATCGAAATTCTTCTTATTATAAAGAATAACAATATCATCAATATAGAAAAATACTAGAAGGCGGTCATTAGTATATAAATAGTTAATGTCTAATACTAAATGCAAATCTAGCTCTTTAAAAACTGCGTTAAGATGATTATATTATAAAAGCAAAAATTGCTTAAGATTGTAAAGAGCGCGAAGAAGAAGTTACACTGAATTTGGGCGTTAAAAGCTCTTAGAAGAATAGCAATATATCTGCTCATTTAGCTCACTATTAACAAAGGCGTTAACAATATTATATTAATGAATTTTCAGATTAAAGACAACTGTTAGAGTTATAAGAGCTTAAAAAGTGCGCGCAATTAATATAGCTGCGTAAGTATCTTACTCAATTAATTACAAATCTTCTTATACGCAAATTCAGATCTTAAATTTACTGAGATAATCATTTATATTAAATTTATACTTAAATATCTATATTAAGAGTAAGAATTTAGCTCTCAAATCGATATTTTTATTCATTCATTTATATATGCCTCTTTTTTCAAGTTCTTATATCTTAATTTAAGTTGTCTGTTAAAATTCTTTCGCAAATCAATGTTTGATAAGCTATCATCACACTTTTAACTCAGCGGATAGTGTATCTCAATGTAGATCTTCTTTTCTATTAATTTAACTTCGTATTAAGAAGACGAAAACAGAGTGGAAGAAGGTGAGCTCGAAGCTCTATTCGAAGATCACTGCGTAAACTGCGCGGCGTGTAGATTTTCAAGTGCGTTTTACATCTTCTGAAAGTATATTTTGAGGATTAAATTCAGCTATTAAATAAGAATTCTACTCATTATCAGGCGCAGACTCTTTATAGACGTTTAACAGATGATTATAAATCTGCTTAAGCTGATTCGGGATAGTAAAGAGCTTAGAAGTAGAATCAGGCGTAAGTAACTAATTTAACGTCAAATTTAAATCAGAAGAGAATATTCACGCCTTATTTAAGGGTGTGAAGAATTCAATATCTTCGAAGGCGCTAATTTCCTCATTTTAAGTGTTAATAATATTCTTAACAACTGTATTTAATGAGAGAGAGCTTAATAACTAAATATCGAGAATTTCGATAATCTGCTCAATCTTCTCACGTAGAAAATGGTTTAAATCAACATCTTCTGAACTGTAGAATAGAGAATCGTTAAATTTAACGTCTCTTATTCTAATCACTTTCTCCTAACTGAATATTTAAATCCTGTAGATATTCAATAAATTATAATTGATAAGATACCCGATATAAGCTCTCAACTTAAGCTTCTGAGTACGGAGAATATACTTATTCAGAGAATAGACTCGACAGCTATAAATATAAAGATGAGATAGATCAGATTTTGCGTTTATAAAAATCTTAATAGACATTTTCCAGCTTAAAAAGCATTTAGGCGTACGATTATTGAGATAGCTAGCTACTTTGAAAATTTCAGATTATAGATTATCTGATAGAGAGCTTATTATTCACATATAACAAGCTTTCTATATAATCACTCTTTCAGAGTGCTCGGCGGAGCCATTCTAAGTCTAAGTAACTAACGCTAAGCGTTCTGTAGTAATTTCTCTTTCTGTGACCAACTCATTATATTTGTGATTTAAGAAGATCTCTCTATCAATTCGAAAATAACGAATTTCTTGTTCGAATCAAGTCTTCGCTATATTAAGAAATTCGGTGACTATTTTAACGCTCTGCGACTTTTTTGCGTGTATATACACAAAATCCATACTAGTAAAATAATAATGAAAGTGACTGACTCATTTTTCGTTATTATAAATCGTCGATAGCTGAATTAGATCATATAAGACGCGGGCAAGAGACTCATTCGTAAAATCTTTCTTATCAGACCTTCTTAACACTATTTCTGTTATCTTGCTTAACGCACAGATTTCGCAGGCGGTAGATAGAATCGAATTTGTGATAATAACGCCTATAACGCTATTTTGAAGATGAGAGATAATATCTTGCCCTAAATGACTTATTATAACGTGTTATTGAGTAGCTGACACCTCTATATCTGCCCGCGGAACTGTACTTAACGCGAAATTTGATATAGAAGCCTTAAGAGAGTTATATTCGAGTGCTCAATAAGATCCAATTCATTATATAATGCAGAATATCTCCCTACTATTCTGATAATATAGACGCTGTTTTTCTATATTCCAGTAAACCTCTTTTAACGTAAATCTGTGTAAAGAGACTGTATTCGTAAAAAAATCAGGAGCGAGAACCATCTTAAGAAGGATTATCATCTCCGGGCCTGTAGATGTTTAAATAAAGATATCTATACTTCTAAACGCCTTAATAAAATAGACTGTTTTACCTGCTATTAACTTATCATTCTCAGTAACTATACGCTCGAATTTAAACCTTGATGAATTATTACAAATATGAGAATTCGCGCCTAAATCGAGTATTCAGATATCTCGTAGCTCATAACTATTTTGATTTACTGCAAAGGCGATTATTTTCGTAAATATCTCTATTTCTGAGCGTTTTTTCTCTTCTTGAGATTCTAACTCGAAATTCTGATTTTTCTTACTCTTGAAATGAGCTCTTTTTCGCAGCATTTCTACTATTCTCTTAATTTTCTCATTCTGAGCGATTTTCTCATTTACAGTCTTCTAAATCTCTATATTCACAACCCACTCGGCTGATCAAATTTGCTTAATTATATAGAAACAGGCGGAAAAGAGATAAATCTCAGAGCAGAGACAGAGTCTAGTAGACAGGGGCGTCAATTTTACAGAGAATTGAGTAGCTGTGATAAACTCAGCAGAATCTTCTTACAGCGTTACAAAAGCTGTATAAGAGGGCGCCTTAAATTCTGCCCTATTAATCCGAATGTGATTCCGAAATGACTCAATTAAATCAAATAAAATCGGTATATTCGCTCTTTTTCTAATTTTCTTCTTCAGATATAACTCATAAAAGCTTGTAAACATTAGGTTAACTCCCTTAATAACTCTGATTAAATCATATAGAGAATACTCGTTCTGAATCTCTGAAAGATTCACTCTCTTAATGTCTGTATACACCTTTTCTTATTATTGAAGTCATTTCTCATACTATTAATCTTTTAAAGCCTTTTTTAGATCTAGATACAGCTGAGATAGCTTTAATTGCCTCGCTCTATCTATCGGGGCAAGCCTTTTTTGTAGGGTCTTAAGAATGTCATATACAGTGTCGAGATCTATTATAAAGACCAAATTTGAACGCGAAATAATCTCCATAATAAATTTCTGTAAATCGCTTAATGCGGCTCTTTTTTCCTTATATTCAGAGAGCTTATTCCTGTATTCTTCTCAAAGAAGCTTGTACATCTCTATTTAATCTCTATTTAGCTCAGTAACTGATATTGCTGTCGGGTTAACGTTCCTAAATATTAAATCGGATGGCTTTTTGAGAATAGATGACTCTTCCTTCGAATTCACGTTAATATATAATAATATATCGTCATTTTGTGCTCTTTTTTGAACTATAAATAGCTATTCATCCCAATCCCTTAGAGAATCGAGAATGACCGTTATACGGGTGATCGAGGATAGAGAAGAGGACATTCTATTGTCAATATTTGAGTCAATTGAACGGAGAATATGGATACTCAGTATTGATTATAATATTGATTGCAGAGTAACAGCTCCGGACTCATAACTGTCAGACAAATCCGCCTAGAAAGCTAGTAGAATGTCTGTTAAATTAATGCAATTGACTGTCTAAATCTATGTAGAATCGCGCCTTAAATGAGTGTTATATACTCAAGAAAAACGCTCGAAATAGCCTGTTAAACAGGGCGGTTGAACAGGGCGCAGGCTAGCCGAAACCCTGCCAATGGACGCCCTGAGACCTAAACTGTTTGACATTAACAAATCACGACTTATCTTACTATTCTTTTCACCCAATAAACTGCGCGCAATGGTCCCCTGCTGCTTCGATATTCGTGACGGGTATGAATGTACGGACTACTCTAGACGAACGGATCGTTCTTGGATCAATGATCGGCCATTGATGGTAGGTGTCCTCTGTTTGTTTCTCAGGCCTCCTTTGCGCTGTCGCAGTACACTTCTTGATTACACGTCGTCTGCTGGTTTGCTTGTCGTTGCTTAAGACGCCTATGCAGGTCGGCGCCATGGTCATCATCTTGTGCAAATACATCTTCTCCCTCCTTTTACCTGCAAATGTTGCCCTTGCAGCCAAATGTTCTCCAAAATTTCTTGGACCTGGCGGATGATTAGATCCCAATGCAGTAGCCGACCTGCGTTTGCTCCGAATTCATCTATATCACCGCCGTGTGTCAGACCCATCGTGCTGCTCGAAGTTACCATACTTGCAGCGTCTTGAGTGATGGGAGCAGACAGATGGCCATTGTCGGAGCACTTGACAAATCCTTCCCTTATATTGGCCGCTGGCAGGACCCGTGACCACAACGCATTGGCGTATATGACCTGAGCGATATGGAATGGACAGATCATTATGAACCGTTGGCAGTACCTTATACACCTCCGTAGCTCTCAAAGATTGTTATAAGCAAAATGGGCGGTATCGAACCCGATGGAACGACCCAGCTGTGCAAGGTTGGTGCACCAGCAAAGGTACGTCCTCAGCTTGGCACATCCAGACGACACCCCAAAGCGAGAGCGCAGGAGGCAGCAAGAAAGAAGCCATGGCAGGGGCCGTCGTCGGCGGCTCTGTTGGAGCACTTTATCGTAGCCGACATAGTCTGGTACTTCCTACATCGTTCGTCCTCGCTGTCGTCACGGTCCAATAGGTCAAAACGGGGTATCGGACTGAAATGAATTCATCAAACCCAGAGTTGCCCTCCGGAATCACAGTGGGAACGTTCCTCAGGACCTCAGGATGAATTCATCAAACCAGAAGCTATACTCAGGATCTACTACCAGACGCCCCTGCGAACCATATGAGCTCCATCCATTGTCCAATCAGCATCCTTCAGCAGCGATTCCTCCTGGTATGAGCACGGAACGATTGCTGTCTTCCGATGGCGAGGTGGTCGCGAGGCTCGGGCCCGCGTCGAATGATGCTGAGACACACGTTGTGCTGAGGCAGCGCGGGAAAGGGGTCTCACCATCGTTTATGAAACGCAACTCGCCCCTTTTCCAAGGACAGACACAACCCTACAGGGCCCATCCGCGCCAGCTGGGTAGGATCTCGGCATGGCTTCCTCCCTGCCAAGATAGGGGGGGCAAGGGGTAGTCACTTGCTGTTATGCCGGCGACGGATCGTTCAATGCTCAGGTCAAATCTGTAAACCTCTGGCCGCTTTGGATGTCCGCGATGGGGGCATTGAATCGTGGTATGACGGAGCGCACATTGGACGGGTGAAGACCTTTGCTCGTTACAGTCGAGTCCCCGAGCCGTCTTCATGTGCAAGTTGGCCTACTTTCCTGGCACGACCGCTCTTCTCGAATATATATCACATCGATAGACAGCATTCAACCAGTCCAGTCATGGCCAACCAGACGAGAGGAATCTACGCCTACAAAGGGTAAAGTCGGCTCGACAGGTGGGCCAGCCGCCGACCAGACAACCATATGGATCGACGTTGAGGTCAATCCCAAACAAAAACCCCAAAAGTCAGTATGTAACAAGCCGTCGATCGTCTCTCTGAAAAGGAATAAGAGGTGACCAGAACATCTGTCATGGCATAATGCCGGCCACATGCAGGGCCGGAGAATTCAGCACATCTCACATAATAAATCCGTACATTATCTGCTATCTGTTTGTTGACTCCGAAGCTGCTGTTTGCTCCAGCTAATTCCTAAAGTTGTGCGGGATGCCAGCCGAAGCTTTAGTTAGAGACTTCGATATTTTAGAAGGGGAAGACACTCCATTTCGATTCCATTACATGTCGATGATCGAATATGCTCATGAAAACATGGAGAGTATAGATCTTAGTTGATTAGAGGCATGTTTCATGTCAACATCCAGACGTGAAAGTGTTGTCGGATTCGGTGTGGCGAGGTACATAATTGTCGTAGTAGCAATGGCTACTGCGATTTCGCTTTTAGCCCAGCAGATTAGCTCCATCAGAAAGAGGGTCAACATTGAATAAAAAACCCACTTTCTACCTTCAAGACAGGATTGATGTCATGAAGCAAAGAGCTTTTGAATCGTTGAAGGTATTCCGATATTTATTACAAATGAATATACCCTGTGCTAGCCGGTCCGTCACGATACACAGGAAGTTGTAAAATGTATACAATCCCACCCTCTTTCCCCCATCCATACCTTCTCGGTAGCTCGCCTATCTCTCCCCAGTAATATGAAAAAAAGGTATGCTAACCATGCAGCATATAGCTTCTCCAACATAGCTATGTAGCCATAGCCCCGACAGCTAGAGAACTGTACATGAACAAAATTAAGTCTCTTTGTGTAATGCGCCAATCTAAAGAACCCAAAGCTCAGACGACCAAAACGGGGTATCGGCGAAAACAGAATATCAAAAGCCCATGCAAACAAAGGCTGAGCCAGCTTAGACGGTATGAACGCCATTTTCCGACGCAGTAAAAATGCTTCAAGCATTATCAACATAATCCATATTATACACTCTCTGTAAATCGACTCCCGCGACTACCGTCTTGAGAGACAAGTGATCTACCCACGCCGTCAGGTACGATGAACCTTGAGCGGAGAGTAGGTGTCGGAGGCGCATCGCTGGCCATGGGAGGGCCCGGCCTCCGAGGAGCGAGCTGATTAGGACCAGCACTTGTGGTGACGGGCGATCTTGCTGGGCTTGGTCTCATGACAGCGATGGCGTCTGGGCTCGGCCCTCGATTGTAGTCATTGTCTTGGCCGCTAGCGAAATCACGATTGTCGCTCACATATCGAGTTTGGCCGCCAGTTGGAGTTGAGGTGCCGGAGCCATGGCGGCTGTCGAAGTCGGTGGTGTCCCGGTAGAATGACGTCCCTGCCAATGGTTGTGCTTCTGGAAGTAATGATGACGGAGCTCCGGTCTCCTTGTTTGTGTCGGTTTCTTCCTCGAACGCGCCATAATTGCCACCATACCCGTCTCCACCAGTTACGAGAACAGGCTCAATCTTCCGGCCGGCGACACGCCGAAACCCCCGATCCGAGGTGCCCGTGTCCCCAGTAGCAGTCGTCCGTGAGCTTCCTGGCCGCATTTTGTTGAATGACGCCGTGACTGCGGTGACAAGCGGAGTATGTGACGAGCGCATCGACGTTGTATTGGTGGCATCCCTTCCGGACTCATCTGGTTCAAGCAGCTCACCCCGATCTTGAAGTTGGCGTCGATATCGGCGCAGCAAGAATAACAAAACGAGGAGTATGACGGCCAACCCAGCGATGCCGCCAACAACACCACCCACCACTTGGGGAGTGTTGGGAGCAACAGGACCGCTCGAGCCATTACTAGGGTCGGAAGAAGATCCAGAAGTTTCAATTGAAACTGGGGCGGTGCCAATTGGCGTCAAAGTAGCTGCCGCACCAGCAACTGTACTCCCAGGGGTAGATTCCGGGAGGGAGCCCGACGTGCGAGTCGAGAAGGTTGTCCTATCCGACGAAGCAATCAAGCTGGTGCTTGCTGCGCGGTCAGAGCGAGTGGCTGTTTCTGATGTAGTATTGACGTATGAAACATTCATCGTCGATGCAGCGGTTGGTGGCGTTGCCGTGTTGGAAGAGTTGGAAGACTCGGAAGGATTATTGGAGGGCAAGGAGGACTCTGGTGAAGAAGAAGCAGACGGGCCTGGATTTGAAGTAGGTGTGAAAGAAACATCCGTCGGGACCGGAGACGGAGGCGGCGATGATAGTACTGACTGAGGAGAAGGAGTATTGAACGGATAGGCGGGAACAGTAGGGACTGTTGGATTTGAGAAGGTCGGAAATTTTGGAACAGCTGGCACTGTCAATTGCTCGGGATATGAAGACTGAGTGGACGCTGCACCTCGACGAAAGGCCAGTCTGCGATCAGTTTTTCCGTTTTCGTCGTGGCCGCTCACGTCGACAATGGTCTCCACTACAGCTGTTATGGAAGTTCGAGGAACAGTCGGCTCAGCGTTCCTTCGATGCAGGGCAGGACGCCTGGATCTACCGGCGTGCTCGAAGAACCTTCTTCGCCGAAGTTCCTGGCCATCCTCGTCTTGTGATCTTGTACCGACGTCCGACCCTTTGAGACCCTCGTTCGTGCTTGATCCAGACATCTGACCCAAACCGGATTCTGTTCGTGACATTTGGTGAAAAGTTGAGAGGCGGACCATGCGCACGGAGTGGTTTATGTGAAGTTCGAAGTGAAAGAGAAAGAATGAGTGTAGGGTAACGATCGACTCGGACTAAGCCGAAGTTGCTGGTAGAGACCAATTATGCCAGATGCGGCGTTGCCGATGGGTTGGTGGTTTCGTTCACGGAACAAAATGTCTCTTGCGGGCAAGAGCGAAGGCTCACAGTCTTGCCCAATGGTTGTATGAGCAACAGTCTATCCTGGACTGGAATGGCGGGATGTAAACGACTGTGACCAATGCCTCGAGCGATTGTGATAACGTGATATTTCCAACTTGTTCACGGCGCAGAGAGGACGGCCGATGTCTTGCAGAAGGAAGTTGGTAGAAGGATTGGACGCTGGATCAAAGACCAGCAGAAGTGGACTGGGGAGGGCGCGTCAAGGCAACATGTGTTCGGCCAGACGGCGATTGCGGCAGATAGTCGACGAGTGATGTTTGCACTGCTATATCACGATGTCCATGGTGATGTGCCTCATTTCGGGGCTGTGCGATGGGCCAACGGCGTGCGCGAGGGAGGACTCCGGGTGACGTCGCAAAGTGGTCGGTATTGAGGGTAAGGGACCAAGATGTCGAGCCCGGTCAATGGTCCTCTTGATCAGTGACGTGCGACAAGCACCCAGCCGGAGCGATGGCAATGAGTGGTGAAGGGGGGGTGGACTGAGGAGGCGGCGAGGACTGAGGAGGCGGGCCAGGACAGATGGGCGAGAAAGATGGGTGTGGAGGAGAAGAGAGCAGAGAGGGCGTGTGGCACCGGCGAGGGCGCTGACTGGCGACGGGCGGCGGGTGGCATGGGGGGAGGACGAGGAGATGAGGAAGGTGCAGACGCGGGAGATTGCTAGCAGCTGACCGCGAGTGGCGGCGCGCTAGCCCTCCGGGGCATGGTCTCGGGGGCTAGTGCTTAGTGGCTTGGCAGCGGCGGACGACTGGGGAGCCAAGCTTCACCCGGGAATCCGCCGCCTCTCGTCCGCCGTTCAGACTCCACTGCGCCCATCGCCATCGCCATCGCCAGCGCCATCGCCATCCAGCGGCTCTCCATCAGCCTGGACCTGGCCATTGGATGACGGAGGATCCTCAGGTCCTGCCTGCCCGCACCACGCGATCCTCTGCCGATCAGCGGTGCAAGCTGAGCCGGGGCTGCCAGACCGCTGTCTTCGTCGTGGATTGGCCACCGGGCACCCCATGATTTGCGCGTTTGTGCTACCTAGTACCGCTGCGAGCAGACAATCCCCGTCACCATGTCATGCACTCTTCGATATTCAGCCACTATCCGCTCGCCCAAGTCAACCGCCGATACTCTAACACTCCCCTGCTGCTGATGGACGGGAATCGGACTTGCCACGTTGCGACCGGAGCACGCATGGGCTCTTATGGCCAGCACCAAACCTGCTGTCGCTTGACGTGGAGCCTCCGTGTTCAAGTTTCGACCTGGACCGCATTGGCTGAGCATGACCCTGCTTCTACAATGTGCCCGGCCGTGCTCCACAAGGCTAAGATGGGGTTGGCTTAGCCTTGATTGATGCACAAGCTCCACAGCATCCCTGCCACACAAGTCAGGGGCATAGAACAACATTTGGAATCGCCACTGGGCCGTTGTAGTCCATCGTTTTACAAAGTAGCTGATGTTTGGTGAAGCGCATTCTCCATTCCCGCATGGTCCTACCTTGAAAGGAGGAATACGTCAATATGTGTGTACTTCTTGCGCTCCACTCCAGGTTCATTGGTCAACATGTGAACATGTGCATTGTCAGGTCTGGTAACGCGCATTCAAAACCATCCATTGCATGCTGATGCGAGATCTGTGTCAAGAAGATGGAAAATCTGTCCATTGAAGCGGCTACTGGGTCCGTTGACCTTGCATGGGCAATGCTGGATAGACGCGGACGTCGTGCTTGGTCAGAACATTTCTCATCGATGCTGTCTATTTCGTGAGACGTGCCGTGACAGTCCCACGCTGCTTGCCATCTCTCCTTTTGATTGTTCACTTGAGCTTGACGATATGAACAGCTCCTCAGAGCAGTAGCGGGGCCCCATGCGTGACCTGAGGAGTGCAGGAAATGCTCTTGATCGTGGGAGATGGGAAATCTTGTGCTGACCGTATCGACGAACATTATCTGCTCTGCTTGTCGTACATGGATGGCATGAAGCACAATTTGTGTTTTGCTGGCACGTGATCGTGGTCATGCTGGAGAATTTCGTGTGTGAAGGCTCAGAATGTGCTATCTGGCCCTTTCCCTGAGAGCAAGTCGGTCTTCTTCAGCTTTCCTTTAATTCGGTGCATTTCCCAGTTTCGCCGTCAGTTTGCTCCAGCAGGACTTGCTTCGGCTTCCGACTCTCCCGGAAGCACCGCCAATGATAGCTACGCACTAATTTCCCGATTCACCTCTCAACATGGCCCACACAAAGGCTATTAAGCCCTCAGCAGAAGCCACAGCAAAGTCTCTCCATACACATCATGCTAGACCATGCGCAGCACTTGAAAGGAGGAAGGGATACGATCTGTGATTAGCAGTACTCAATAAGGAGCACATAGCAGGAATTTGCAGGTCGACATTCCGGCCAAAAAAGCACTATGAGCGCTGATGCAGAGATCGCGAGCAGACCCGCATCCATTGACAAAAGTCGGCAGGTAGTTCAAAGCCTCCTCAGCGGAAACGAAGACCGTGTTCTAGCGAGGTGGAGAGGTAGAACAAGGCAGAAGCGCCACGCCTTCAACTCGAAATACTTTCCATATGCTGGAACAGATGAGCTTTGGAACAAAGATGCTTGCGGCTTCACACATGCTCAGCCAGAACTGCTCCAATCGCTCTGCAAGACGGTCGTGCGGCTCATTTCGTCACCAGACAAGCTTCTGGAATCATGGACAGACCCTACTTGCTCTAATACACAGCCGCACCGCGTTCGGGCCTCAAGACTGGCTTCCCATTGACGCCAATCGCGTTGTGATGGCTTCGAGGGCAGGAGGACTACATTTGACCTTTGCGGAAGGCTGCGTCGTCTTTCAAGGTCCGAGCTTTGAGCCGACCAAAGCTTGGAACCAGGAGATTGTTCATCGACACGAAGCCTGCGCACCTGATCCTGCTTTGGCTGCTCTCGAAATGTACGGCAAAGTTTTGATGGGACATGGTCAGCGCTGTATGAGATCTCACCGTTGATACAACAGCCAAAAAGGCACTGGCTCCAAATCAAGGGACGCACTCGTAGCCTTCGATTTCAAGCTTGGTGATAGTAACGCTGGCATTCTCCATCAGGTCCAATTAAATCAAAAACAAGGGCCATGTTCGGGCAGAAAGCCTAGCATGGATGGAGCCCAGCTGCTCTCAAGCTTGTGATGACACTGCACAATGCAATTCTATGGAGGCTTTTGCGCACAATCCTCGTGAATATCCAGCTGGCAATCTACGAATATTCGACCAACGCCTCCGTGGAAACAGACCTCCCAGAAACCTACTGTAATGCCTATCTCCACGCATATGACGTGGTGAGAATTATGTAGACGCCTGGAGGGGCCTGGTGGACCCGGAGGACCTGGCACTGGACCACCTGGAAGTACAGCATCGGTATCGCCCTGAAGCATCTTCAGTATCCTCAGCATCTCACCCTCTACCATCCTCTTCTCGATCTTGGTCGTAGTCATCGCGTGGTAGACGGAAAGAGGGGTGCTGATCTAAGTCGTCCTCCGCGGTGGTGCCGAAGAAGCCATGGGAAATGTCCCGCGCGATAGCAAACGATATGAGGTATCGCTTGGGTGTGGTATTATATGAAGTCGCATAGATGTGGTTAAAGAAAAGATCGTTGTTCATCAGCTTGAAGAGCACTGAGGTGCGGCCGACCACATCTGTCTAAGATATCAGGTCTGCAGTTATCGTAATCTGAAGTCAGCTCTGGGAATGCCGTTAGTGTTTCGACACGCGCGATTTCATTAATGATTTAATATATCAGTCTCGCTTTTAGATAAATTATTTCCTGAGGAAACCTATAATAGTGTAAAGGCAGAAGTCTTCGCACGCAATCCTCTTTCATACTGACGTCTGCTGCTCTGCGATCATGGAACATTCGATGGACTCGCCGATACCCTCCCTCTGCAGCAAGTAAGGAGAGATCCACCGACCATCGAAACTGCAGCTCAGGTTACCACAAGTCTTGCTTACTAATGTCCTTCCGAGACGTCTGTTCATTCATGACGGGAAAGTGGCGGAGAGCGAAGATTTAGAGTTGACGATAGGACAACCAGGAAGCGTGCGAGCTAGACGCTGATGTTCGTTCTTCCCATGCGAACTCGCTGGTCTATACTTTGATATTCGGCTGGCCATTGCGTAAGGCATGGAAGTGCTGGGGGGGAGAGCCTTTGTATTTGCTTGGTAGGATCTTCAAAATTCTCTCGCCAGGCTTAAGATATTTCGTGTCTTTCAGAAACTTGTGCATAGATGTAATGATATAATTTATTAAGCAGAGATGATTAGATATCTTTGATCGAATATCATCGGCTCTAATCGCGGGAAAGAGCTCATCTGAAAGCATCCGCATTTGAATGAACGCTCGGTCTTCGGAGGATAAAGCCTAGACAGCGGCCCTATAGAAGATGTATCGAGCTGGGATCGATTAGAAGTTTGTCATTCTCCCCGATACTAAAGATCAAGTTCTCCTTAACTCGGCGCAGGTAGCGCGTCATCTTCTGTGCGTTGTCCGTACGAGCAAAAGGCGTCAGAGGGGAAGCCTACCTCGTGGCATGCAGATTCAATAGCCGCGGGAAAGTCCCAACCAGTAGTCCAGCGAACGGGATCAGAGCACCTAGACTATTCAAGAACTTTTAGGCAGTGCCCCTACGCCCTTGACGTAGTCCCGTTTACTCTTCGTCGTAAGCCTCACAAGAAATTTCTGTTGCCGCACTATGTAGAGTAGATATGTGAATCTGCCGTAAGATGTCTCCATAGTATTTCGCGCAGTTGGGATTTTGCTCGCGTAGAACGCTCTTAATTTGCAGACTGAGATCTGGAGTCGTCAGCTTGGGGATCGACGGAGAAGACGGAATGACAAACCATCAGAATAGAGATCGACTATCTACCACCTATCGTTCCCGGTAAGAACTTTCGTGCTGCCTCTAGGCGATGTCTTCTCTGTGAGTATATGAGGGGATGGTCAGGATCTCAGAGAAATCCAGTAGAGTCGAACGGTAGATCACCACGTGATGCCCACTTGCACATTATGCACGCACTGAATCAGTTGTGTTTTCTTATTAAGAATAGCGTTGCCCATTCAGTGACACAAGGGGTAATCCCTCCTACAGCGACATGTAATACATACCAACCATGATGACCCCAGCCACCGCCAGAGCAAAGTTCACGGAAAAGTCCAGCATCTTGAGCCAGATTTTCCGCTGGGGCGACGTCGCTGCTGTGCTACTGGTAGTCGATGTGGTAGTGGTAGACGATGTGCTTGACTGAAGAGAGCTAGCTATGGGATTGGCTTCCCTTGTGGTCACCGCTCCTGGAAGGGGAATCCCAAGTTGTTGCAATGCAATACTCTCAACTGGAGCGGAGGTTGCAGTAGTTGAAGACATGCTTCTATGAAGCTGCCCAGAAATCCGTACATAGATTAACTTAACTGCTGCTGCGACTGTTGAGGACGGTGTCCCTTCAATAGTCTAAACACGACGGAGGGATGTCTCTTTAGGGTCTTATATTTGTCGACGTGGAACGGCAACAAGGCTGAGATCTAATTTGAAGCTATCAGACAGTTGTTGCAGCCTTATATTGCTTACTACCAACATCCAGATGAGGCTGTAACGATGAAACAAAATTGACAGGAGAAAAAGCATACTATGGCAGAGAATGACGCTCGTAGAACTTCTAAGTTGTGAGTGGTACTACACATTTCCCAGCCTGAGCTGTGGTCTTATGGTTTAAACAAAGGGCGGCTCGTTGAATACCTGATACTCAGGCGGATTTGGTTCAAGAACACCACCTTATATATGCATTAGCATGCTCTGTGATTAAGCGCTGCAGCTCTGGTCACGATATTTCTGGGAAACGTAGTCATTGCTTTGATTGCTTGGTGCTCATGACCTTTGTTAATGTATCCACCGCTTGCCCTCGCCGCTGCTCTACCCACAGCTCCCACATTCCGGCGCCCTCACATCATCAATACCCATCGTCCGCCTCGGTGCTCCACCTTGCCTCGCACCACCTCCACTGCCTCCACTGCCTGGTCCTCTAGGATTGCTATTCGATCCCGCTGGCCCTCTCGGATTTGTCCCTGAGCTCCACCTTGGTTGGTTCTGAGAAGCGTTCGGTCGGCCGCGAGTATTGAACTGAGATGATTCGGCAGCGGAGTATGGGTCAAGCTGTGCGAGGCTGGAGTTAGCACTGCACGGGAAAGGTGGACGGATTCGACTCATACAGAGAGTAGTGATGCGAAGTAGAGGCCAAGGAAGTTGTAGACATTGTCAAATTGTTGAGAGAGGCGTACGGAGAGAGGTGGACTGCGCGAATCAGAGTCAACAATAAGCTCCGAGGAGTCGGACATTGAGGGCAACGAACGTCTCAAGCACTTGTCCGTCGGATACGTAGGTTCTGTTAGGAGCAGCCATGGCGGCGTGCTTGAGTTCGTGCCTCAGTTATTGATCAAAGGGGCGACCAACAAGCTTGAATCAAGTATGAGCAGTCTCAGACGGTGCAAGATGCTTGAAGGTATCGCCAGACTGGAGTAGATTTGATTTCAGGCAGTAAAAATCGCCACCAGTAGGATGGCCTTGCTCACTGGCACAGCAGTGGTTCACGCCAAGCCAAAGGCCAGAATGTCTTGGCATATGTCCTCTTCAAAAATCAGGAGCGGCATTAGAGACTCCAAATATCCTCACAGGCAAAATTCTAGAAATTCTCTTGTCATTGTCCATCTCGCAGGCTTGTATTGCACTCAGAAAAAGGTCTCATTATGAACTCTGAGGGACTGGCCGCATCATTTATTTCCACCTGTGTGGGGCTATCTTCAACGGGAAGAACATTCTCTCAACAGCCCTCTCTACACTCACCGTAATACGAAATGATCCAGTTCATTTCATAACCTTGGACCAATCTTGTCCCTCCATCTACTCTTCAAAGGCTGACCGTATGGCTACGTACCTTATTCTATGTCTTTAACTCCCACCGTCTGGTCACTTTCTGGCCCAGCTCGCCTCCTGTGTACTCAAACTCAGAAATAAAAGAGAGTGATTCAGCCAACACCCGCATCCTGAATCCATACTTTGAGATTGCCTCGTCGATGGTGCAGGGCACGAACGTGGTGTCAGAGCCGCCAATTTTCGAGAGCAACTCTGCGACTTCGACGAAAGACCGTTTGTCGTCACAAGCCAAGAGGGTGGTGCCAATATCCTCCGATGTAATAAGTGCATGGACGAGAGGATCAGTGGAGACCGGGACGTTGAAGAACGGAAACTTTGCGTTTGGAGATGCTGGATTGGAGATTTGAAAGGACAGCTTGGCATTCCAGTCTGCTGACGAAGGAGGCGAGCTGCGATGTGGTTGTAGCATCGGAGCTCCCAGGAATCTCTGCATATATGCGGTAGGTGTGATGAGGGACATCTTCGACGCCAGGTTCGGGAATTCAGATCGTATAGTCCTGACGATTCTTGCCTTGGCATCCCAATGAAAGACATGAGGGTATCTACTCCCGGACATCTCTCTCTGTGATGGCAATGACGAGTACACGAAGCGTGGAGGGTTGTTACTTGGTCGGCTGCTGTTGCGATGTTTCGTCCCCATGAGACCTCCAGGTCAGCAGCATACTGACCGGAGCTCCTCTCCTTCTGCTTTGGCCTTGGCGGCAGCTGCTGGAATCTTGATTGGGATCCTCATCGTGAACATAGCGACGAGTACCCGTTATATAGGGCTACTCAGTAAATAAGCCGGCACATCCTTCGCTCGTTCTTATGCACTCAACATCCAATGGTTTCTGATAGGCGTATCCGCAAGTAGACGCCTGTAGAAGTACGTTGAGGGGTCGAGGCTCGGGGCCAGAATTGGTGAGAATAGTCGTGGCAGCTTGTTTGGTGACACAGTGGGAGAAGAGCCCAAGGGCCGATTAATCCTACTCGTTCCCTATGTCCTTCCACCCGCGCAATGCTGTCTTCATTGCGTTAGGCCGGGGCGCGACACGGGTGAGACTCCATCCTGGCTCACCCAAAATTCCGCGCGAACCCAAAGCGGCATCGTCGTTGGCCCAGGAGAGGGTGAGCTCAGGGCAGATTTTATTGACCTCGGAGCATTTAAACTGTACACTGCAAGAGCCCAGATGGCGAAGGTGAGAGCCACTGATTGTATTCCGTCGGTTTTTGGAACCCCACTAAGGTGTAGAAGCGAAAGCACGGATCTGGAATGCCAGCTCAAGCGAACGGGACTACCCCAGATACCTCGAAACCAACGGCCGTGTACAGACCCACTGGAGGGCGTACGAATACTTTGAGTATAGCGCTCCCTGGTAGTATCATTGCAAAGTATAATGATCTTCTCGCAACCCAGATCGTCCATTGACCTCTCAAACAGTGCACAATCTCACGATCAGAAAACATATCTTGCCGGCGCTATTGCCAGGGCATTAGCAGTCTTCTGCGTGGACGAAGTTATCATCTTCGAGGATGACCAGAATCACCAACCAAACAGCTCAACTCAAGACGACATTGACGGAGACAAATACACAGCATTCTCCGACCCGTCCCATTTCCTCGCCCACATCCTATCCTACCTAGAGACGCCCGCCTACCTACGAAAATCTCTATTCACCATGCACCCCAACCTCCGCACCGCAGGCACACTACCCAGCCTCGACATGCCCCACCACCTCCGTGCCAACGAGTGGTGCGAGTACCGCGAGGGCGTGACCGTCGACGAGCCGACCAGGTATGGAACCAAGGTCGACGTCGGTCTTCCGCAGCGATACACGATTCCCGGTGTGCATATTCCACCGAGATCGCGAGTTACCTTGCATCTCAACGAGATGAGCACGGAAGCCGACGCCGTGGATCCGAGCGAGCCCAGCGAGAGAGTGGGCTATTACTGGGGTTATGCCGTCCGGAGATGTCCGTCGCTATCTACCGTCTTCACTGAGTGTCCCTACGATGGTGGTTACGATGCCTCATTTGGCACTTCTGAGCGAGGAGAGCCGATCTCTAAGGTGCTCGCAAGCAAGCCGGCGAGCCCGGAGAATATGCTCGTGGTCTTTGGCGGCGTGGCTGGTCTGGAGGTGGCTGCGAAGGCTGATCCCGAGCTCGATGACAAAGGCATCACATCTGAGAATGTGAGCGAGCTGTTCGACTACTGGATCAATGTCCTGCCGGGACAAGGCAGTCGCACGATCCGGACTGAGGAGGCAGTATGGTTGGGTTTAATGGGCTTGAGGGGATTGTTTCATGTCACGCCTGCTGGTTGAGGTTCGTTGGAATGTGGCGTATGGGTTTTCGTGACCTTATATTTCCGACATCTGGGTTCTCAGCCAGTGCGAAGGCTCAATTCTGGGCTCGAGGACGTTAACGCTTACTTAGGCTAAGCTCTGTGAGGTAGCTGGCCTTTGCTTTATATTTGGAATGCTCTGTGTTAGCATGACCGTCACGCTGCCGGACTCGACAACAAGATAAGCGGCAAGCAAAGGCGTGTCTGAGCAAGGACAGACGCTGCACTGGGCTCTGCATCTGGAACGTCGCAAAAAAGAAAGACAAGCACTATCGTGATTGCTTACAAGTGGCAATATCATGAAAACCGCAGATGGTCGATTTTGGAACAGCACGTGAGGGAAAAACAGTGTTGGTGGCTCGGACGGGTAAGGAGTGCAGGTGATGAAAAACGATTAAAACATAATCTACCAAGAACTATGTTGTCTATGAGGCAGGTCCCGTCAAGCTGAATATATACAAAGCTTTGTTAAGAGGCTTACTTGGCATGTACGCTCCAAGAGAAAAGCACGCCTCTGAATATGTCTCCACCACTTTCTTATCCCGACGTGCACAACCCGTAACGCCATGCAGTATTGGAAACTCAAAGAGACATCCCAGAGACCGACTGCTCCGCCATTGCGGCCGCCGCAGTTTCCTGCCTACTGGCCTTCCGCTTCTTCAGCACATTTTCAATGAAGGCCTCACCAGCTTTGTATGAACTTCGCACTAGAGGACCGCTTGCACAGTACAGGAAGCCCATGTCCAAAGCCCTTTGTCTCCAGAGCTCGAATGTGTCAGGTATCACATATTCGTGAACAGGCATGTGCCTCTTCGTTGGTCGCATGTATTGTCCAAATGTGACAACGTCGACATCTATCTCCCTCAACTCCTGTAGCGTCTCCCAGAGCTGTCCCTCAGTCTCGCCCAAACCAAGCATGATAGAGGTCTTGGTGATCAAGCCTGGCTTGGCCACTTTTGCGGCCTCAAGAACGGCCAAAGATTGTCGGAACTTTGCTCTTCGGTCGCGGACTTGTGGCGTCAATGCTTCTACCGTCTCAACGTTGTGAGCATACACGTCGAGACCGCTCTGGGCTACCAAGGAGACCATCTCCAGATCTCCTGCGTAGTCGCCAGTCAAGCACTCTACCAGCATTCCGGGTGCTTTCGATTTGATCTTGATGACAGTCTCGGCGAAATGTCTTGCGCCTCCATCTGTGAGATCATCACGGTCCACCGAGGTCAACACCACATAGCCCAAGCCCCATCTCGACAATGCCTCCGCAGTGTGTTCTGGTTCATGTGGATCGAGCGGAGGCGGCGCCTTCGATGTCTTCACGCTACAGAATCGACATCCTCGCGTACATGTGTCTCCCATGAGCATAATCGTTGCAGTAGCTTGCGATTTCGAGCTGCCTCCCCAACAGTCCGAGATGTTGGGACATCGTGCTTCTTCACAGACGGTGTGTAGATTGAGGCCCCGTAAGTCATTTTTTATCTTCTTGAAATTCGAACTATCTGGTATTGGTGTTCTCAGCCAAGAGGGCAGGCGTGTGATCTCCTTCTGTTTTCCCTTGGGGCCCACCATAGCGGTCTTAAGTGCATATGCTTCTGAAGGCTCGAGGGGGGTTTCATTGCCGCCAACAAATTCCGAGAAAGCGGGACCTGCGTTAAGCTTATCTGCGAATCTTGTAGGTCGTACTTGAGGTTTATGGGTAGGTGATTCTGTTGCGGAGGGTTCATTGACTGCAGTGGCGAAGGAGCGCAATAAGTGCGATGCTGTTGCAACTGAGGGTAGAAAGACTCTGAATGGTGATGGTGATGAATGGCCGTGCAGGCAGCGCGATCTGCTTATTGTAGCTGCCATGGTTTTAGATCTGGACAGCGTGGAAGAAAATAGTCGGAGCGCGGGGGTGGAAAGGTGAGATTCAATGATGCGGAGTGGGATTTGGCTGATGGAAAAACTTCGGCAACTCTTGGACAAAGAGCATCATCGTACAGCAGCCGAAGACTGACTGCATCCAACACCGTATTTCGAGGTCTCCATCCCCATCTCCCGTGGTCACTTTGTCTAAAATCTTGTATGCATTGAACTTTTCAGCACCTTTCTCAAAGAAGCTCGTCGCATTCTCACCAAACTCGCTCGTACATAAATCAACGCAGTTGGCACCGTTCAACTTCCTGCTGTCAGCACTATTTCTCAGCATTTGCTCTACACTACACGAATATGTCTCTCTCCGCGGCGGCGGATGCCTCCGCAACATCAATTCGTTCGCTGTATCGGTCATTGTTACGGCAATCCAACCAATTTGCTGCCTACAATTTCAGAGAATACGCACGAAGGAGAACGCGGGATGCGTTTCGAGAACATCAGAAAGAGACAGATTCAAGAAGGATACAGGAGCTTGTGCAGAAAGGCCTGAAGGAGTTGCAGGTGTTGAAGGTAGGGCTGCTCTGTACAGACACCTCTGGCGAGAAACATTGCTCCAGATCGCAAATAGTGGCAAACAGTGGCTCAGCGTTTTCTCGCCTTAAGACCCCTGCATGGCTCGGCTCTTTGATCACATGAGCTAATGTTGCTTCTTCTTTCAGAGACAGACAGTTGTGTCGCAATTCTTCCAGCTTGATCGCTTGGTGGTCGAAGGACAGAAAACAGTAAGCTCAGCGCGACACACTGGTGGACTGACTCAATTAGTCTAACACTTGTCTTCAGGGCAAGCAGACTGGTGGGAGAGGAGACATAGTTCGGCAGAAAGACACTGGGTGAGAACAACATCTACATTGCGTGAGCTGCGCTGACGATGTTCAGATGGGATTAGGTAGACCAAATCAGACTTGTGCATTTCTATCGCACCACTCTTTGCATTGCAAGTAGCGCATGCACATGGTTTGACAGCCTTGAGATGTACAACTTAACGATTGCCAGCGGAATGATCCTTATGCACATGCCTCTACCACCGATCGGTCCCGCTTTCAAACATCTCCTGTCCCGCTGAGACCTGAGTCCGCTACTGCTTATCATCTGCTTGCAACATGGGTTGCGTTATACGTAACGTTGGTTGTAGTTTGATTAAATTATTCTCTCGGCAAGAGAGAAAGAGCTAATAGAAATACAAATGAGGACCCCTCTTGGCGCACGTGGCACTGCTGCTCACCCATCCCATGAATATTTTCTTCCAACACATGAAGAAAGCTCCATGTGTGAATGGTCTTCGATTCTTCTGGTGACGCACATGTCTTTTGGCCTACATAGATTAGATAGCCCATACCAGTGGTCATCGACACCAATCTCACCACGGATTGGACGTCAACGGGCAGCCAGAAGTGAATGGGATTACGCAATGTGGTTAGCCGCGGAACGGGCCGTGGTTCCCCACAACTGTCATCTATCAACACCAAATATCCCTGAACCTGTTTCAATCTTCTCTCCTTCTCTCCAACATCTTCAACCTCCACTCCCATCTCGCCATTGCTTCTGCTTGCTAGATTAGAGGTGGTAGCTTGCTTGAAGTCGAACTAAGATCATATTTCAGGTGTTTGCAAGTCGCCTTGGCGCTTGCGCACAAAAATGGCACCGGTAAGTTTGTTTTCCTCAGATTTGGGTATTCGGAATCCACGCGCACCCTGTGACAATTTTAATATTGCAGAATTTCTCACTTCCTCTGTCTCTCTTGCTGCAATGACAACCGTTGTACGCTTCTCTTGCTTTGTCTGCGACAAGACCTTCTCGCGGCAAAAGACGCTTGATGATCACCTCAGGAAGCGCCATGGTCAGACACCTGTCTGGGACCAGGCGCTCCCTGACACTTCTGCTGCTGGTTGTGTGAGTGTGTGAGATCGCATCGCCAGTACCATTTTTAGGCTCTACCACATCCCCTTGTGTCTTGCTCTCATTTCCAGTGCTTTCAGCCGTGGTTTGCCAACAGTGCAACGGGCAGTCCCTTCAGTTGGATGTGCCGGTAACACGCGCTATCTGCCTAATTTGTGACTTCTTTGGCAGCTTGGCTACTTGGCAACACAATGATGTATGCGCATGTCCGTCCTACCTTTTCCTACTGTCCCCCCATCTGCTGCTCTCTTCTTTCTTTTTAAACTTCCTATTTTGTTTGAAGTGCTAGCATGCTTCCATATACTGACAAGGACTTCTTCCCATAGCTCCGTTCCTCCCGTTCCCACCGTTACTTACAACAAGACAGCGGCCCCCAGGGTCGCATTCGGGGTGGTGTTGTTGACCATGACCCAATGGAGGGTCTTCCAGTACGACGGTGGGAGATGATGGATGTCACTATCAAGCAGGAGGCGAAGGACGAGGAGAAAGAAGAGGATGGCAAAGAAGGCACAAACCCAAATTGGCCCTGGCCTGATCTGCCCTTGCCGAAGGACTTCCACTTATTGCCTGCGCATAGCCAAGTACGTCTTACCAGTTGTTTTCATCGTTCTTGTAGTCTCAACAACTACTGACGCCCTACAGGAGCTTCTTCGCCGTGCCCGCGCACCCAACAAAAACCCCAATATTGCAGTCTTCAATCGAGAAACTGGCGAGTACGAACGTCCCAACCTCAACCCCAGCAACCCAGCCGCAATGACCCCTGTCACTAAAGCTCCCTACATCACAGACGACACAAAACTGCCCTCGTCCGGTCCGGCACACCCGACCAAAGACCTTGATCACGACACAGCCGAGCCCGACGACGACCTTGAAACCGACAAGCCTCTCCAAGAAGATTCCCACGAACGAACCATCACCCTGAAACGCTGGCTCCCCCTCCCCCAATCCATCGCTGACAAGAAACTGGAGCCCAAATACCTCGCTGACCGCCGACCCGGCCTCCCACCCCTCTACGGTCACCGAGCCGTCACAAACACATTCACCTCCGCCACAGGCGGCTACGCCCCTAACATCTCATCTACCCTCCCCAACCCCAACAGCCTCAACACAGGCGACGTCGTCGTCGGCTCCGTTACCGTACCAACAGACCACGCAGCAAAAATATCAGGCTACCGCGTCTCAGCCGATGGGTCGACGACGCCGATTGGCCCTGGGATTGGCAGGGCTAGTGCTCAGGTTCAGGCGGAGGTTTCGAGGAGGAGACCGCCGCCGCCGCCGCCGAAGAGGAAGAAGAAGGGCGGGCCCGGGAGGAGTAAGAAGAAGGTGGAGATTAGAGAACCGGTTGTTGAAGGGGATGGAGGGCCAGACGCTGGGGTTGGTGCTGGGGCGATTGGGGGAGGGGCTGGCGGTGCCACAACTGGTACTGGTGCTGGTGGGGATGCTCTTCAAGGAGCAGGCGAGAGAGGGACGACGCAGCCAGCTACTACAGCAATAGGACAATCTCGCACCCAGGAACAAGCTCATGGCGGTGAAGCCCAAATCCCAGGAGAAGACGTGGAGATGGCCGAAGCTGAAGCTGAAGGCGAAGAAGAAGAAGAAGAAGAAGAAGAAGAAGAAGAAGAAGAAGAAGAAGAAGAAGAAGAAGAAGAAGAGGAAGAAGAAGGAGAAGGCAGCAGCAGCAGCAGCGAAGAAGACGAAGGCAGCGAGCAAGGCGAGATTGACGAAGATGGAGATGCGGAGAATGCGACGAATGCGCCAACTACTGTGGCGGTGGAGGCACCACGAGTGGCACCAGCACCAGACGTCTCGGTCCAACCTCCGAGTCCGGATTTGCTGGGGAACTTGGAGAGTGAGATCCAGGGGATGGAGGAGGGGGCGCCTGCTGCTTAGTCAAGTCGGGTAGGTGGCCAGGCACTTGAGTAGGGAGTGACTTGGTTAGCTAAATTAAGAGGTTGCTGCTTTCAGACTTTGCTCTTATGTGACAAGGATTGGATTCCGGGGGGTTTGAAATTGCAGTCGCGGGCTACAAGGCAGCAGGTGCATGGATCCCAGAAACAAAAATCCAGAAGAGAATGCATTCTTGTGAGTTGGATTGGATTGGATTGGGCAGCTAATTACGTGGAGGAGTTTAAAGCGGTATAGAGGGAATCAGTACTTACTTTCGATTTCAGAAACTAGGAATCCAAAAAAGGGAATGATACTTGCTACAGGAACTCTGTGACTAGATCTAATGCCGGTAGCAGCAGAGAGAAAGCCCAGGGAATCCCTTGTCCGGGTTTTCATGTCTGGAAGGGGAAAAGGAGAAGGGAGGTACATCACCGCTGGAAAGTTACATGGGCAAGACACTCATAGTCTTTGGACAGAATATGATCTTTGCGAAAGTATCATAGGAAGAATGAGACGTGGACTTTGCCCAGCAGACTGGTAGTCTCCAGACTTCACTAAATATTGACTGACAATATTGGGTATCATATCATGACTTCTACAATTGAACACATAAATCAAAATTCCTTCAATCAGCAAGCAACTCCTCCACCTCCCGCTCCGTGAATCCTAAGACATAGACCAGATCCAACATATTTTCCCCAATATTCAACCTCGCAGGGGCTTCCATCTGCACTTTACTCTTCGCTTTCCAGGCGATACCCAACCCGGCCGCCCGCAGCATGGGGATATCGTTCGCGCCGTCACCTACTGCCATCGTCTGCTCCAGCTTGATTCCCTTGCCTGCTGCGAGGGAGAGGAGGAGATTCTTTTTGTGCTGAGCGTCGACGATCGGGTGCCGTGGGTCGAGTCGGCCGGTTAGTGTGTTTGTGTCTGGGTCTGAAACTAAGTGATTTGCAAAGGCGTGGTCGAGGCCTAGTTGGGCGGCGAGCCAGTCGGCTAGGGGTTGGAAGCCGCCGCTTAGCACGGCGAGGGAGAAACCCAGGCGCTTGAGGACGGCGCAGAGTTCTTTTGCGCCTGGGGTGATGGTGATTTTTGGTTTTAGTCGTTCGAAGACGTCGCTTGGAACACCTTTGAGGAGTGCGACGCGGGCTTTCAGGCTGGCGGCGAAGTCGAGCTCGCCGTTCATGGCGCGGGCAGTGATTGCGGAAACTTCGGATTGGACTCCGATGTAGGCTGCAATCTCGTCGATGACTTCTTGATGGATGAGGGTTGAGTCCATGTCGAAAACGCAGAGGCGCTTGTGCTGGCGGAAGATGGTTTCAGGCTGGAGGACTATCTCGCAGTTCCATTCTCGTTCAAAGCGATAGATGGATTCGTGTTTGCGGAGGTCAGTGAAAGTGAGGTATTCGGGGTTGGGAGGTGGAGAGAAGATGACTTCAATTATGCGAGGCTGCGTCGAATCCGGGCTAAGGCAGCGATGAGAAGAGGTGAGCCTGCGGAGGGCTGGTGGATTGTGGGCCAGGAGAGAGTCGATGGTGGAGAGGAAGTGTGTGAGGCATATCTGTGATACGTAGGGACCGTAAAGGTGGTCGAGCGGCTCGGGTTCAGGCGCGGGTGGTTCGAGGGGATAGTTGAAGATGTTTGTCGTGGGTGCAGACCCCGATGCTATGGTTGGACGGGGTAGCTTAGGTACATCTTCGGGTCTGAGGTAGGGAGAGATTTGATCAGGGTGTATCTGCGGATGGCGTGGGGACGAAGAGTTGTAAAAGATGGTCGCGACAATTCTTGATGGGTCTTCGACGGATGGTATACAGTCTGCATGCGACATGCTGTGGACTATGCCACTGTTCCTGACGATAAGGGAAGGGGAAGGAGGTATGGCGACAGGGCTCTGCGATTTGCGAGGTAAGAGGGAGAGGTTGGAAAGAGCTCCAACCGGCTGTTCAAAAGGCGCTTCGAGGACTCCATCAATGCTGGACCCGGGATCTGCAGGTATGGATTTGTACTGCTGGTGATCATCGATAAAGGAACCACCAGTCAGGGAGTTCCGTCCAAGGGTAGGCCGTCTGGCTCGAGGAGAGGCTGAAGAGTCCATTGATGAGGGGAGGGACGAAAGCCTCACAACTGCATTAGCAGTCCGATCGAACACGGTCCGGAGGTCCTCCGAGCGACGCGTACTGGTATCTCTGGACGTGGTACTGGCTACAGGCCCTGTTCTGGGGGGCAAGTAACCAGTAGCGCACCGAAGGACAATTGAAGAGCCGGCCAGCCGCAGTAACTTGGTGGTAGGTTCAGTTGCGGTACCTGCGTCGATGAGGTCAATTGATCAACAGTGGTGGTGCCAAGCTGAATCTGCCAAGACATATCTGCCAAGACGGCTGGCTCCCATTAGGCTCCTGATCACGTGCAGGCGACTCCCAATTCCGCTACCTCCGAGAGTCAAAAATGTCGTCAGATTTCATCACAACGACATTCCTTGTTGGCAGAACGATCTCGCGATGTTCTGTCGTCAAACAATCGCGACGCAAGATCCCATTCAGACTGCAGAGATGGCTCCAATGCAACACTACTGTCACATGGAAATCAGTGCACTACAAGCTCCTTACCAGCAATTTGCTGAGCACTGTTGGCCAGCAGAAGGAGGGCAGAACCATGCATGCTGCCACCGCAAAACAGGCTTAATTGGCAATTGTGATGTGTATCCGGACCAATCCATTCTCTCATTTGCCATGAGATTTCGGCACTTCATTCTTAGTCATTCGATCATTATGCTTGCAGGTGAAGAAGGGGAAATTTTCTATGTTCCAAATTGGGTTAGCGTAAATCACGCAATGCTAAAGGAGATGCCACAATCGATGGTGAGGGAAGTCGGCCCTATGGTGCAAAGCCGTTGATTTCCAACCCACTATGTATTCCCATGATTATCTCTGGACTTCTTTTCGCCTTTTCTCTTCAATACACGTTCTTGCGATCGGACAGAGGCTCTCTCATCTCCTTTTGTCATTCCAATTTTTATGTCATACACGTATCTCGTTTCTTCAAACTGGGCAAAACCCTTTCATATACCCCGAGGTTGCCCACATGTCGTCACGGACTTCCTCGCCCTCCCTTCACGGCTCAGGGATGGCCACACCGAAAGAAGCCGATTCTGGATACGCTAGTGGAACAACCAGCGAGGTTGGCATGCCAGAGGTTTACTTCACCAAACCACATCTACAGTTCCTCAAAAGACAATTACAGTTTCTCGAGCCGCAGGATATCCTGAAGTGGTGCATCACAACACTCCCTCACTTGTTCCAATCAACCGCCTTCGGCTTGACTGGTCTCGTCACACTGGACATGCTCTCGAAAATGAAGATACCACGCCCGCAGATGGTCGACATGATCTTCTTTGACACACTTCATCATTTCCCTGAGACCCTGTCGCTTGTGGACAGAATACGGGATAGATACCCGCTGGTCAACCTTCACATATACAAGCCTGATGGAGTTGATACGGCAAAAGAATTCGCTGAGCAACATGGCGACAAGCTATGGGAAGAGAATGATCAGCTCTACGACTGGATAGCCAAAGTTGAGCCTGCCCAAAGAGCATACCGAGAGTTGAACGTCAATTCCATTTTGACAGGGCGACGAAGGACACAGGGTGGACAGAGAGGCGACCTAGATGTTATCGAAGTTGACGAAGCTGGTCTCATCAAGGTCAATCCGCTTGCCAATTGGTCCTTTAAACAGATCCAGGACTACATCGAGGCCCATGATCTGCCTTATAACGAGCTCCTCGACCGTGGTTACCAAAGTGTCGGTGACTGGCATTCAACGCAGCCCATCAAGGAGGGTGAGGATGAACGAGCTGGCCGGTGGAAAGGTCAGCAGAAGACCGAATGTGGCATTCACAACCCCCGATCCAAATACGCGCAATTTTTGATGGAGCAAGAAAAGATGAAAGAGCAGGAAGCGTTACACCAAGCTCTTGAGAAGGTGTCGTTACAAGCATAAAGCAGTCTTCCTTGGGAATTTTCCTTTTAGCATAGCGCTGGCGTTGGGCCGGATGACAGCGTTAGCGAGCATTCACGAGACATTAGCAGAGAGAGACAGAGAAGCGATCAAGGCCTGGATATATAACAACACAACTAGTGTCGGGCAGAGCACCACATAACCATTTCCTCGCAAGCCAGCAACTTCATTGCCTGTGTGACTTGACCCACCCCTTGGGCTTAGATCCGGGTGTTGTGCTGCCTCAGTTCGCTGGAAAACTCTACAGATGCTTCACTGCAAACACGGCCTTTTACAGCTCATACTGGTGATCTCCGTGTTCTTGCACTCCGTTTCCGGGCAGACCGGTTATCCATGGCGACGGTGTGCAATTCCGCGACTGGGAGTTGAAAGGAGTTTTATTTCACCACGTAAGAATCCCACGGGGTTCCGTGCACAGTGACCCGAGGCGTGGTTACAAAAATGATGAGACGATTTGTCGCGCTGCCTCAACGAAAAGTGCTGCATTATCATTGTCATTAATTAAGTCGCGGCGCGTTGGAGTCGTGAGCCCTACTGTACAGTAACCCAATCATTGCGTGATCTTCGGATGATGCAATTTTGCCAGGAACAGGCAATTGACGGTGGCCAATTGGCGTCTCGAGAACTTCTGCCATGAGGATCCACAGAGGAGCTTGTGTTACGAGGCCGTGGCCTGAACGATCCTTCTCGGTCTGTTATATTAAATACCAGTTGTCTTTATTGCCTATCTTCCACAACACCACCGCGCATTGCAAGGCCAAGTCATTCTGAAATCAAGCTCTTGATCCGCAAGACATCTGATTTCCCCGCGGTCACCGAAGAATGGTAGGTTTCTGGTGTTCCATTCGCAATATTCAAACCTTCCTTGTTCTCAGAATATCGTTTTCCCTTCGTGTACACCTGTACCTACAATGACTACCCTTGCACAGCCTGAGTTTTCCAGTTGGGCAGACCAGCATTCTGCCTTTCCTAAGCGCGAGGACTGACCGGTGGGAAACATACAGGATTTAGCGGCCAATCCTCCACACGGCGGAGTCTTGAAAGACCTGCTTGCCCGAGATGCTCCGCGGCACTCAGAGCTCTCTGCTGAAGCTGAGACTCTTACTGCCATCGTGCTCACCGAGCGACAATTATGTGATCTCGAACTGATAATCTCTGGAGGCTTCTCACCCCTCGAGGGATTCATGAACCAAAAAGACTACGATGGCGTCGTTGATAATGTACATCTGGCCGACGGACGACTTTTTAGCATGCCAATTTGCCTAGATGTTACGAAGGAAACCATCGAAACGAAGAGCATCAAACCAGGTGCAAGAATTACACTTCGAGACCCCAGAGACGCCAGGAACCTGGCAATTATCACAGTGGACGATGTATACCAACCGGACAAGCAGAAGGAGGCCCAAGACGTGTTTGGTGGGGACCCAGAGCACCCTGCTGTGAAATACCTGTTCGAGAAAACGCATGATTTTTATGTGGGAGGAAAGCTTGATGCTGTAAATCGACTCAATCATTACGATTATGTTGCTTTGAGGTACACTCCTTCCGAGCTACGAATGCATTTCGAGAAATTAGGCTGGAACAGAGTCGTAGCTTTTCAAACACGCAATCCGATGCACCGCGCTCATCGTGAGCTGACTGTCAGGGCTGCTCGTGCCCGACAGGCGAATGTGCTTATTCATCCTGTGGTCGGTTTGACGAAACCCGGTGACATTGATCATTTCACTCGCGTTCGAGTCTACCAAGCCCTAATGCCTCGTTATCCTAACGGCATGGCGGTGCTAGGTTTGCTGCCTTTGGCCATGCGAATGGGAGGTCCGAGAGAGGCGATCTGGCATGCAATCATTCGCAAAAATCATGGAGCGACGCATTTCATTGTTGGGCGCGATCATGCGGGCCCTGGCAAGAACAGCGCTGGAAAGGACTTCTACGGGCCATATGACGCACAACATGCGGTGGAGAAGTACAAGAGCGAATTAGGAATTGAAGTTGTCGAATTTCAACAAATGACCTACCTACCGGACAGTGACGAGTATCGACCGAAAAATGAAGTTCCAGCTGGCACGAAGACACTTGACATTTCTGGAACAGAGCTACGAAGAAGGCTTCGCGTTGGAGGTGACATTCCCGAATGGTTTTCATATCCGGAAGTGGTCAGAGTGCTGCGGGAATTCAACCCACCGAGGGCTACTCAGGGATTCACAATCTTCTTGACCGGTTATCAGAACAGTGGCAAGGGCGCAATAGCCCGCGCTCTACAGGTGAGCTTAAATCAACAAGGTGGGCGATCAGTGTCAATGCTGCTGGGTGAGATTGTCCGCTCAGAACTATCCTCCGAGCTCGGCTTTTCGCGGGAGGATCGGAATGAGAACATCAGCAGGATTGCCTTCGTGGCTTCAGAGTTGACAAAGGCAGGCGCCGCTGTTATTGCGGCTCCTATTGCACCATTTGATCAGGCCCGAATAGCTGCCAGAGACCAAATCGGTCAGTACGGTACTTTCTTCCTCGTCCATGTCGCCACCAGCTTGGAGTACTGCGAAAAGACCGATAAGCGAGGGATTTACGCAAAAGCGAGGAAGGGAGAGATTAAAGGCTTCACTGGTGTGGATGACTCGTACGAGGCGCCAACCAATCCGGATTTAAAAGTCGATGTCGAGCACCAAAACGTGAGGAGTATCGTCCATCAGATCATCTTGATGTTAGAAAGTCAAGGTTTTCTGGATCAGCTCTGATTTCGAATGTTGGAGGTGGTGTAGAATGCGAAAGTGCACAGCAACTTTTAGGGACTACCAGACATATCATTGGACGGGGTCACTATGAATACATAGAACTGTTGGAGAAGGGCTTTCTTGCCCTACTCACACAGATGCATACTTCACAGGTGTACGACGTTGTTGGACACAGCGAAATAGGGATTAGATGATGATTTCCCAGCCGCTAAAATAAACTTCACGGCATTGTCGACTTTTGGGGGCTGGTGACACCTTCGCAATCAATCTCACAACGGGGCAACTCCTAGCCCTAGACCAGTGTGGTTGACAGTCGCAAGATGATCTTTCGCTCCTTCAGCGTTGATATGCGACCCAAAGGTAGCCTCCGCGGCACCTCTCCCCCTCCGACTCCTCGCCGAACACGATCTACATCATAGTTGTCGCCAAACAATTTGCGACTCCCCCGGCAGGTCCAAATGAACGCTGTACGCCAGAAATGCCGGCCGAAGCACCAAGTGTTGGTGCTCAAATGCTATCCAAAGTTTCAGAAGAATGTACAGGAAGTAAAGCCGAACTCCAGCGAACTCAGCTATTTACTCTACTATGCGAGTACACGACGGAGCAAGCTCCAGAAAGTTGGTGCCTTCCTGGAGAAGAGGACAGCTCGTGATGTATGGAGGCTGAAGCTTGGGCATGTAGACAAATCCCGGGCACATATGCCAACTGGTACTTTGCTAATGCGCGTGTAGCAATGTCCAGGTCACCTTGCAAATCCTCACAGCCCTCATGGAGAAGGCACCTCGAGATCTTCCACTCTATTCGAAATGCGTCCTGACTATCTTAGAAAGCGTACTCAACTCAAAAGATATCAACATGATCGAGGAGTCCCTGCCTACTTTTGAGACCTATTGCAAATACCAAGATGTATCATCCCTCGCATCGGATCAGCATAGGTCGCAGCAATATCAGAATATTGTCCACGTGTATGCTGATTTTGCGAGCAACGATTTCCCTTTGTCATTCAAGCAGAAGCTGAGCAAGCCTATGGCTATGAGGTGGAAGACTGCTGGTCTGCGAGCTATCAGAAGCGTTGTAGGGGCAGAAGCTTTAGGAACCGATGGAACGACGCAGTTGAGCACTATCATGCCAGTAATTTTGGAAAATCTATATATGGGAAGTGAAGATATTCTTGCCTCATTGCAGGAGAAAGCGCAGACCGGGGAGAAAATCGATGTGCAGAACGCGAGGAAACGTCGCATGAGCATTGCCACCGTGACTACTGTGGATACTGTGGAGGCCAATCCAGCTTCAGCTTCGGAGACAACAGCGGATGCAGACAAAGCGGCGGAGGATGAAGTACGGGTACTTGCAGTACGATGTCTAAAACAGATATTCGCTGCCGGCACAGGTGGCAATCGATTCCAAGTACGACTTGCGACAATCCTTACTTTGAGATTCATTACTGCCAGAGATCCAGATGCTCTGGGCTTGACAGCCTCAACCCCAAAATCGGGGATGCGAGGCAATTGGGCAACCTCGTTGATTGAGACTGTTGCAAGATGGACTCCAGTTCAAGATCGATTTATCATTGTCATCACGGCAGTGGATGCGCTCATCAAGAGTCCAATTGAGGAATCAAAGCTCAAGCAGCAGCTCACACTGGCAACGATGATTGATTGGCTTCTGAGCAGTTCCATCAATTTGATTGGCTTGAGCGTGATGGATGTGCTGTTGGGTTTTGTACAGCATGTACTACTTTTGCTACAGCTTGGTGGTCGAGATTCGAAAATTACACCCCATCGTCAACAGGCAGATGCACTAAAAGGCGCAGCACACATCATACCAGAAAAAGAAAGGGGGCGATTGCATGTCACGGGTGTCACCACACCGTCTCCAGTCCGGCAGGAATTGCTTGTTCGATTGCAAAGTTGTATTGGAGATTTGGCTACTCACATATATTACACAGATCAGATCTCAGACATGATGTCAGCCATACTAGCTCGGCTCAAGCCTTCAGCCAGTTCGGACCTTGCATCTACTGCTGCTGCAATTGAGAACCCGGCTGCTGCTGCAAACGCGATTGCAAATTCTGTGAATCTGCAGGAAGATCCATTGACGGATGGTTTCTTCTCTTTCGCGACAGCCCGCATCACCGCACTGCGGGCCGTGAAGAACATTTTACTGGTTGCGAACGTGAGAAAGTCTCTATCGGGTGCGGCAGCAGAAGCAAGGAGCCGCGTTGGCGTTCAGGTGTGGGAGGGCACACAGTGGCTACTGCGCGACGAGGATCGAGAGGTCAGATGCGCCTATGTAGATTCCCTTCTGACATGGCTCAAACTCGAAACCAACAAAACCGACCTTCTTCTTCCGCGGCAAGGTCCACGAAAGTCGAAGTCGACGTCTAAGAGGGGCCGAGATGAGAATGAAGAACCAAAGCTTGCAAAGAGAGCAGTATCGAATGCCTCAGGAAAAGAGAACAAGACCGCCAAATCAAACTTCCTTCAATTGCTTCACCTTGCAATATACGACAATGCCATTGAAACTCCTCAAATCGACTCAGACGTTCTCTTACTACACCTACTACTGACGAATCTCGCTGAACGGTTGGGCGTGAATGCTGTCCGCCACGGCCTGCCAATGGTTGCTCGACTCCAGGAAGACCTTGAGTCAAGCGACTCATTTGCAGACGCAAAAGCCAGAGTCAATGTCGGAAGTCTTGTTCACGGTCATTTGTGGGCATTAAGCGAGAAATTCGACTTTGAAACAAGCCGCGTGGGCCATGAACTTCATTCCGAGATCTCTCGCAGAAAGAAGAATGGATTGTGGCTCGAGAAAATTCGACTTCCTGCCCTACCGCTGGACCAGATCATCGTCTCATCATCCTCTCAAACAGAAAAGCAGCCGATCATTCCCGAAATCTCGAGAAGTCCGCTGAAACCTTACAAGTCTCGGCACGACCTGATCGAAGAAATTTGTACTTCCTATAACGAATCCCTCACGACTCCTACTACCTCTCCATCATCCTCACCTGGCCGTGTTTTCTCAGTCCCGGCACTTAGCTTCGGCTATGGATACGGGCTCAATCCCGGCCCCAAACCGTCAGCAGAAGACCAACTACCACAGAAAGTCAAAGACGAGCTATTGGCAGAATGGTCAAAAGATTCCGTCATCGCAGCCGTCGAGAAAGAGCGTTCAGAGAGTCTCAGCGGCAGTAAAACTGGCACTGGATCTGCAAGAGCTGGTAGGAACTTCCTGACCGTCGACGGTGTGAATGGTGTTGGACGTGGTGGCTCCCCAGGAGCAAATGATTCTCCAATCCGTGCTATCAATGAAGGCGGTGGGCAGAGAACTTCCGCAATGTCCTACGCTTTAAATGGTGGGTTGGGCAATCTACAGCGACTGCAGAAACCGGGGACAGATGAGGGTTCGCCGACACCGTTGACGGCGAGTTCGAGTCGCGATTCTACTGTCAGGGTGACTGAGTTGAAGAGGGCGTTGTCGGGATACCAAAACAAAATGAGACATTCGAGCCCGTTGCGGAGACTGGTGACTGGCGCGAGGGATCAGAGCGTAGACAGCGCTCAAAGCCGCCATAGCAGTGGAAGCGAGAGTATGATGAGTTACAACGACGCGGAAGGAGGAGTGAATGGCTCGGCCCTGGACCTAAACGCAGTGGGACAGTCGGACTTTGCTCCGACACCAGATACTCAACAGCCAAAGACCTCCGATGCAGAAGCCGAGAGACCGAGATCTTCGTCATCGAATTCGCAGCATCAGCGACGACCCGAGAACGGCATCCACTTAGCCACCACCCTTCCGAGACTTAAATCCGACCCCCGACTCGGCCAAGACGTCCCCCCTGTCCCTAATATCCCCCCATCCCTCAAGCTCCCTGGAACTTACCCTCGCGACGCCTCGCCCGCTCGACCCTTCCCCTCCTCTAAAGCCGCGGAGATACAGCCTCAATCCCAGCTGCAGGCCCAGCACCTATTGCTACGTCCTTCCACTGCGCCTGGCACCAGTTCCACCGTACCACCACAGACTCAATCGCAGATAGGAGAGGGTTCTCAATCCCCCACCTCCACTCGCCTAGGATCCCTCAGCATTAGAGAAGGGAGGAGTATGCGGAGAGAGAAATTGGGTAGTGGGCGCAGGCCGAATAGCAGTAGGACCTCTCGCTCTCAGCAGGGAGATGTTTCGACAGAGGGGTGGAAGACGCCGACCATGAGGTCGATGGGCTCGAGGAGAGTGGATTTGGGAGCGCTTTTGGAGGGGATCAAAGTTGATGATGAGGACGAGGACGGGGGTAGGGACGGCCACAATGAGAAGGATAGAGCGGGCGGCGAGAGGCCTGGCGATGGTGGAGGGGGAGGGGTAGGGGGAGGTATAGCTGTTCGCCCGCCTTATTGAACTGGGAACTGGGAACTTGGACGATTGAGGTTGACACCCTGAGCTTGGAATGTTATCTAGTCAATCCAGTTGTAGCATACACATATTGATCGTATCGTCCACTATTTACATCCTTCCTTTCATCCCTCCCTCCCTCCCTCCCTTCCTTCATCTCCGCTTCGATCCCAGCTCATCAACTCGCTCAAGTCGTCGCCTTTACCACTTGACAGCTGTTGACCTTCTTTCTGGGTTTTACCCGCCGCCCCCCACGCCTGGAGTCGAGTCGTGCTATCCATCTAATTATGCCTCGGCCACGCATTTGTTGATCAATCAATTGACCACAACTGACTAGGTACCCTTCCCTACATCCGCGCTCTGCACAATACTTTTCCAGAGCATGATATGGTGAACGAGAGTAGGAGGCAAGCCGGTCAGTCAATGCGTCACCCCGCACCATCCATCCATCCATCCATCCATCCATCCATCGATCCATCCAGGATGGTGTACGTAGGATGTGTGGTAGGTAGAGAAGTAGGTAGGTAGGTAGGTAGGTAGGTAGGTAGGTAGGCGCTCACTGCGCAGAAGGGGGATGGTGTTTGGAGTGGAACTGGAGTGGAGCGGAAACGCTAACTGGGATGGTTAGAAGGCGAAGCGATTGCAAGCGAAGTGGACAGACGGGAGGGTGGGTGGAGGGATGGAGGGTTGGGGAAGATTGCGACGTACTTGAAGCATGACTAAGCACAGATTGCTGTTGGGGAGGGGAGCGAATGGAATTGGAATGCGGTGGCTCACCGGGTCGGATAGGAGGGATGATGAGCTCTGACATGGATGATCTATGATGGCCTCGGGAATACACATACTTCTAACGCAGTGTCACAATTATCACGATCATCAACTGTGTTTTGGAATGTTTTTGTGCTTTTTTCTATCTAATCTAGCTAACGAATTGTCATTATGCTGCTTTGCAGGCTGCTTTGCAGACACAACATACCACCAATAATTAATCGACTGATGAGAGTCGGAGTTGACGCTGCGTCTCCCGCAGGTCCGATGACAACTCTCAATAATGAGAGATCTCGGCGCTGCGGCTGCCGTAGGTCTTTGCGGCTACTCCGTTTGAGCAACCGCGGATGAAAAGGTTGAAAGGCGAAGGTAATGGATGACTACTACCGCGAGGTAGGTCGAGATCGTTCAGTCTTGGACCTGTGAGAAGGACTTTTCAAGGGCATTGCGAAGATCAGATGAGGTGATTGTGGAAGGTGTGATCATCTGCTGAGGTCTCGATGCTCAGACCCTATGAGAAATTGATGACACTCAGACTGGCGGAGTCCAATAGGGTGGTGGGCGAACTTCACCCGCTCTCTTGTTTTGCTTCATGATCTGATTCAGCCAGTCCCATGGAGATCCCACCGCGAAGTGCATATTGACTTGGTCTTGGTACGATCTAGCATTCTTTTGTTGTTCAGGCGTGAAGGGTTCGAGGACTTTTCTGAGCTCATTCATCTTTGCTCGAAGTAGATTATGTTGTTTGAGGTTCGGGTTCATCCTTCTCTGACCACCACGTGGGCCCGGCCCTTTACCAATATCGTACTTGCGACCCTTGGGTGCATTGGACGGAGTAAGCCCTAGATGATGGGAGGGTGAGGCGTCAGGACCAGGCGGATACTCTAAGGCGGGATCTACAACATCCCCGCCGTCGGCAAAGGGCGCCTCGATCGCTGAAAAGTTCTGAGGAGTTGGATTGTCCTCCCCCCATTTCGAGTCTTGCAAGCCTTTGGACGACACTCGTGGCTGAGATAGTTGAGGCGCTGCCAAACTGGATTCGTGTAGACTATTTGACGAGGGAGTTCGTGGAGCTTGTTGGTGTGGCGCCCACTGTGACTCACCCACGCTCGTTGTGGAAGTCACGGTGCTGCTCGATTTTATGGCGACATTTGAGGAGTTGACAGCATTCAGACCGGCTGAAAAACTTGGGAGAGGCACATTTGTCTTGTCTGCTAATGCTGGTCGCTGGTGAGGTGCGTGACGAGACGCGGCGACCGCAGCAGCTCCTTTTGCCGCTGCTTCTGGGTCGTACTTGACCTTTACCTCATACAAGTTAGAGTGTTCTCCACCTTCCATCAGTGACCAATCTGAGGGTTGGCTCACAGCGTCGACCAAAGGTTCGGAAGTCACTGGAGCATTGACAGGATCTGGGGTGGATGGATCAACAACATCTGAGTGAGTCGGGAGGGCCTGAGGGAGAATCGGAGCTGCTTTTGTCGTCTGCGGAGCCTCTTGCAAGTTGGGGGAGGTTGCTTGGGAAGCTGCAATTGGTGCTTGCATGGCCTCCGAACTAGCAGACTTATTGTCCTCGACGAACTTTGCGAATTCAAGGCAGAGGTCTTTCTTCACGGCGGCAGAATGAGCTTGTGAGATATTGGTGGCAAATGCAAGTATCTCCATTGTTCTTTCGTGGGCAAACCATAAATCGTCGTCCGCGGAAGACGTATTTTTTGCTGTTGACTGAACAATACCTTCGACAAGCGATAGGACGTCATAGTCTTCGATTCCGGAAGTTGAAAGCGCAATCTCAGCGCCGTTCGGAAGCAGATTCGTGGCTGTTGGAGCCTTTTGACCTCGAAGATCAACGAAGTGGAGAGCCCAGTACGAAGCAGTTCCTACGACAAAGACGAAAGCGACAACAAGGACGCCAACCAAGCTGAACTGCAAGGCCTCCAATGCTGAAGTAGGACGTTCCTCAATGAAGGAGAAGAGGTAGTCGAGCATGGAATTGAAGGAGGTTAGCGTTTCGAAGACAGTTTGACCAGAGGAGGCAGCTTCTTCTTCGAACACCGGCTCGGATTTTTCCCACACCGAGTCGATCTGAACGAATGATGGTGGTGCTGAGGAGAGTGCAGGAAGGTTAGCGGGAAGAAGTGAGTGGCCGATGGTGCTAGCAACATGAATATGGTCTCCCACAGTCGTGGAAGCTTGAAGGTTGCTGGAGTGCCCAAACAAGGTGGTTGCCTAGTTTTGTTGTCAGCATCTTTCAAAAGAATGGATAAAAGGCTAACCTACGTTGTCAGTCTCGTCCAGACCAAAGGAGAATTTTGCAGGCCCAAGTCCAAAAGCGTCGAGGTAGTGTTGCACATTCACATATTGAGAAAGGGTGAGAAAAGGCTGCCATTCTTGCTTCTCTGCCACTTTCCAACTCCCAAACATGGCAGTGGCCGCCGCGGCAACGGCAATGGCCACTCTCAGAAAGAAAATCATCTTTGCTTGTCGTGCAAGAGGTGTTGAACTTTGGTGGCAATCCAACCTGAGCTCACCTCCGCGGAATGCGGGCAAAAAGGATTGGGAAAGTCTGGCAGACTAGAAGAGAATCTTGGCAGGTCAGTAGCAATTAGCAGGAGCAGTTGAAAATATGCTATAACGCAAGTTGGTGAGTTGCGAATAATGAAGGTGAAGTTGAATTTGGTGGAGAGTCTGTGGGCTGCAGATGGAGAGAGAAGAAGTTTAAGGGGTTTGGTGAGTGAGCGGCAACTTAGGCACTACGCCCCGCAGAAGCAATTGCTTGTCGTAACGGTGTTTGCGGTGACTCAGACGACTCGAAAACGTGTGTTGTGTTTGTCGGTGAACACCAGCGGGAGTGTTCAAAAAGCGGAGCGCCCTTGGAACACCGAAGCCTCTTTGAGAGGCAGCGCGAGAATGATGTACCTTTTGCAGAGAAAAGAGAGGATCGACGGCGTCGAGGATGGATAGCTTTGCATAAAAGACAAGCAGGTCGGACACAGGCGCTGTTAGGTTTGAGATGACCGCAGGAGGACAGGCTGTGTGTCGAGTGACTCTGGGGTTGGGGGTGAAAGATGACAACAAGAGAGAGATGTGTAGAACAGAAGGGTTTGCGGAGAGGAGTTGAAGGCTTGTGAATCGAGTTGAATTGGGCAGGCAGACAGCATTTTGTTTAGCTGTGGAACACAAGCTTTGGGCAGTGAATCTTTCTCTTGTGAAAAAGATCTGGTGTTTGAAGACAAAGGCGGCCAGTGCAAAGTGATTGCCTAAAATGATTGAATGGCACAGTGGCACACTTAGATGTCCACCGATCGACGTGGACTTGGTTCTTGAGAAAGAAGGGAGGACAGTAGGCCTCAAGATGCAACCAAGACCCTCCAAAGCTCTTTTTAGCTATACATGCTGGGAAGAGACAGCCAGTAACCACGACTATACTCCAGTAGTACTCACATTTCAGGATGCTTGAAACCCCAGGACTCTTCTGTTCAAATGCGCCAGAGTGGTCCTCTGGTCTCCATCGATACCGTCCAATCGACCACGACGCCAGAAGAGGATCTGCCACATTAGTCTTTAGTTGCAACAAAAAGCCGTCTGCTCCGCCATTCCAGTCACAGCCCATGTCCATCCAAGCCTTTGCCCAGCTTGATTGTTGGAGACGCCAGATACCATTAGGTCGTGCTAGATAGAACATGCGCTTATTTTGCAACACCATTGCGTGTAGCATACTCGACCAGCCACTATAGCGCCATGCCGCCATCGGCGGATTGTTCGTATCCAAGAAACCCTCCGTTTGTCATATCAGCCCAGTCCCATTCGAGCGTCATTGGCATTTGCCACAAGTCCTGGGGTACGAACGGCTGCTGAAAAGCGCCGATGTTCAAAGGCGAAGCCATGTTGCTCGAACTATCCAGGCCAGTTGGTGGTGTCATCATGCCATTGTAATCAGCATCGTAGCCAGGCATCATCGGTGGTCCAGTCATCATTGGTGGTGGCGAGTAGACGTTTCCATTCATCATTGAGGGACTGAACAAAGGGTTTGGCATGCCATTCATGCCAGGTGTGAAAGCAGCCGATGCCATCAAAAATGATGGGGGGTCAAGCGACGAAGATTGACCATTGGCATGGTTAGTTGGTGGGCCATTTGTGTTATCCTCTGTTGGTGGCTTCCTCTTTCTTCTCGAGTGGCTCTCCTTCTCTGTCTTGTCCAGTACGACTTTTGCGATGCGTTCGAACTCCGCGCAGATGCCCAACATCCGCTTAACACTTCCGTTCTCTTCATCAGACACCAGCATCGACAAGAAGTTGACGACAAGATTCATCAACTTCACATCAGCACGGGCACGGGGATCTTGTGGATTCTGAAGAATGTTGGCAAACAAAGTAACAAGAGCGGAAACAGGAAAGTATAGTATCATCCTGAATTGCGAGGGTCGTGGTCAGCAATGTTCGACAGAATTCAAGGTAGGTTACGCACCAGACACAGGCAAAGTCACCTTGTGGTATGTACTTGATGAGGTGGATTGATGCACGTGCTGCTGAGACACATAGGGCTGCTGAAGAGAAGACTCGGGGATTTAGAGGTCTGGCATTCAGCCCCTGGATAGCATAATTGGACAGTCTGCTGGTCCAGTATCCATGATGAACAGACATGCGGTGAATAGTTGTTAGACAATTGTAGTAGGCGAAGTGGAGCACTACAATATGTAGGATTAATGGTGTATGAGACGCTTTGATCTCATGCTCGGGGCGAAAGTCTATCGGAATTCCATCCTTCCACTCCTCAAGCGCTTTATCCAGCTCGCCAATGGTATTAAGGAGCTCGCCATCTGATTGTCGCGACGCACTCACTGCATAGAGTCGTTTATACACCTTGCTACTGATGATGGCGAAGGTGCACATCAGTCGGAAAAGATTCGTCTTACCTTTCCCGTCCGCAAGTGGAATATTGCCGATATTGTCCGGCGGATCTTCCGAAGGCAACTCGACATTCATATCATCATCGTCCTGTACAGGCGGTCGTCCGGATCGAAGGCAGATATCTTTGTCGAGCAAGTAACCTATCCAGAAGACTCGCTTCCTCTGTTCAGCTTCGACTGTGTTTAGGTTGAATCCGGAACCTCTCTTGTGCACGCCTATGCTGTGTGACAAGCGAACAGCCGCCGCAATCAAGAAGAATGTCGGCTGTGGGTTTGGTGTACCCTGTAAAAACATTGACATTCCAAGCAACGCTTGCACACTAAGCAAGTCTGTGTTCCGCATTGTCAACTCCGTCAGCACTCCCATAGCGTTTTTGAGATATAGCCAAGCCTTCTGGTCTTCGTCTGCTGGGACGAGATTGCTCATGACTCTTAAGCGATGGGAGATGGCCAATGCCACGTTGATACTGGCCCACCAACCACTCCCTTCATATGGCTGAGGGGAGTACTGTCTTTGTACCAGATGCATGAATGTAGGCTCATGGAAAAGTGGAAACATGCAATTGAAGTTCTCGAAAAAGTCTCTGAGCAAAGACAGTGCCTCGTCCTTCGGCGGAAGAGGCTTGAAGACACGCCTCATGAAAAGGTCGCTAAAGATCTCCGGCTTCCAATATATCCACTTATTGTCGTCCACAGAAGAAGAGGAGATCATGTCCTGGAAGGATGAGTCGCCCGTCTTTTCACTAACCCACTGGATGCCCTTGGGCGAGAAAATCGAGAAGCCCGATGATGATCCTATGTAGGGTTAGTTGTATCAGGTGTCAAATTTCGCGATGAGGCATACCAATATATCTGGTTTCGCCACAATTGTTTGTGACTAGTGAGCACATCATGTCCGACAAAGCTTCGACCTCTGCTTCCTTCTCTTTCTCCTTCGCCTTCTCAGCACCAGGAGAGGCAACGGATGTACGAGGACTTGAATGCATTTCCTGATTCTGCGGTGTGTTGTGATGTGACTCTGTTGCATTTGATGGCCTTGATGAATTCCGCCGCGAGCCTTCCCTGTTCGGAGAGGCCTTCTCTGCAAGCCTTTTCTCAAGAGTGCCCAAGTCTGTCTTACCGCCATCATCGTCGGAAAGCAGCCCTGACATCTTAAGCAGAGCTTCCATACGGCCAAGCCGGTTTTCTAAGCCTTCGATATACTTCGCTCTGCGGACGTGGTCAATTTCAGGTTGTCAAACATATAAGATTTGCGAGTACCCCTTTGGAGGATTTCTCTTCTTCTCCACCTGCGTGAATATGCATTCCGTCTTGTAGTTGATACAGTGTGAGCACTTCGGCATATGCCCATCGCACTTGATTTTCTTCCTCCGACACATATCGCATGCCTAGGTTTTCCCATCAGCAAGCTCGTCCCATCTGGCATACAGACATGTCCTGTTCCACATACCCTGGCAATCCGCCTCCTTTTCGGATCATTATCGTCTGCACTTCCAACATCCCCATGATCTTGAAATATGGGTCCATGGAGGACAGGTGCGGCCGGTGAACCATCTGCATTGAAGCCACCGAAAATTTGCGGTGCCTGGTTCGTGATTCCAGGGACGTCGAAGCCTATGCTTCCATTGCGCGTGTGGTTGTCCATAGTAGTGCTGATGGAACAGGTTCGTCCACAATAATTATTTCTAGGGAGTCGGAGCAGAGAAGAAGCAGTGTTTTGTGGTCAGCCTGTAGCAGGGGTACGCATATTGGCGGGTGATAGAGAGTCAGGAAATCAGATTTGAAGTCGCTGGTATGCAATAGGCAATGTCTGAGGCTTGGTGCGTTCTTCTTCAAATCCACGGAGCTATACGGATACTCTGCTGACGCACTCGAACGTACATCAATGCGTTAGTGGCCGAGGCTGATGCGCCAAGAATAGATCTGGAGCAATGATGCTCCGCGAATGGTTTCTAAAGTCATGACCGCTGTCAGAGGCACGTCCAGGCGAAACATTGGCCATGACTTATGGCACTAGGATCCTTCGTCCGTCACGGCTACTCTAATTCCGTACATGGAGTAAAAGCGTTCTCCTATTTCCAGCAAGAAGTGGGTTACTCACGCCCAACCTGACGAGTACTGCTACCCAATGGCTCCGAAGAGTAAGGCTAAAGGGAAGGCAAAGAGCAAAGATGTTGCAGATGAGGATGTGACTTCGCCAAAACTCAAGGCAGCTAATTCGATTAATGTTCGACACATATTGGTACAATCACCTGTGGCGCGCCAGCTCTCTGACCTGAGGACTAATGTGGAAATGCAGTGTGAAAAGCACTCCAAAAAGGAGGAGGCTCTAGCGAAGCTTCAGGAAGGCGTCAAATTTGATGAAGTAGCCCGTGACTTCTCAGAGGACAAGGCGAGGCAAGGTAGGCCAGAACACTGGTGCTAGGGTCGCTTATATTTAATTCTTTCCAGGAGGCTCACTCGGTTGGAAAACAAGAGGCAGCCTACATGGGGACTTTGAAAAGGTTGCCTACGAGCTTGAATCGAGCACACCAAACAGGCCGACATATGCAGAAGTCAAGACAAGCTTCGGATATCACATCATAATGGTCGAGGGCAGAAAATGAACAAGGACATTGGTCTACTGGGCTTTGTTAGCTATCAGCTGTGTGTACATGGCGTTTGGCTGGAATACAAAGGTATCGTTCAAAAACGCTACAATCTCATTCCAACTGCCTGAACTCTCGAGCTGTCTGCTTGGAATCTCGACGAAGTGTCCATTCTTTCAATGTATGTCTCCTAAGTTCTCCTCGTCTCTAAATCTTCCTCTACTAAACAGTTATGAGGCAGGTTTTCTCCCTCTAATTCCTTCGTCCCAGGGCCTGCTTTTGCACGCCCACGGTTTGCATAGCCACGACGCTGCTGTCAATACTTCTATTTTTGTTGCCACTATCGCTGTCGAGGTGCGAAGAGAGATGTATCACATTCAGACGATCACTGCAACAACGCACCACCTTTTCGCTTCTTCATTGCCTTCATTAGCTCTGGTCTCCTGCCCGGGCCTTCTTGCGCCATTCATGTCACTCTCATGAATGTCTGCGATCGTGAGCGCCTTGGAGTCTTCCTTGGAAAGGACTTGAAGAACTGAATGGACGAAATTGCGATGCTGAGATGGCATCCAAAGACAATCTGCCACAATGACTCTGGTGTAACGGTTGCCTTTTTCCCATCGCAACGGCGTCCGTCACCGATCCCCATTCATGTTCATCTATAGAAAGTAACGGATTCTGGTTTCTACTCTTGGCTAGCTCAATGCTTTCTTGAACATTGGGTTGAATTGCGCCAGAGGTCAGAGCAGGAGAAGACGGATGGTCGGTGATGCAGACTTCCAAAGCAGCGGAAAAGATGGAAATGATGGAGGGAAGAGCAGTCCCTACAATATGATCCATCACACGTCAGCTGTTGCACCAGCGACCTTGGATCGTTTTTGCATCAAGCGCTTCGCAACAGCAAGGAGGCTACCAACCGGCTCCTATTTCGAGTACACTTTCGCCCCGAACGTTCCAAAAGTCTTGCTTCGGGTCTGGAGACCCACATTCCATTGCATTCCCATCACGATAACTTGCCTGCTCTATCATATCTGCTAACAGCACACCAGCATTCCATAGGTAATGGGCAAAAGGCTGCCGTCTAGCATCCTGATCGGGATGCAAAGGCAGATAAATTTTGATATCCCCATAATAAGGAGATTGGTAAATCAGAACATCTCCAGAATTGCCATGGCTATTTAGTGTGTCGTGTGAGAAGAGTGCCGGAAGCCAAGATTGAAAGATGTATTCTGGCTCTGGGTGAGATGGTGGTTGAATATGTAGACGTGGTATCAGCATGAGCTTCTCGTGTGGTTTCTGCAATATTGAATGATATTGTGAATATTCCAATTGAATTTTCTTCAGGGGATTGTCCAGACTCCGATTCATCGGCACATGTCGCTGGTCAACCTTAATTTACCATTCAAAGTGATCGTACGGTAGAACGACAAGACACATATGGCAGGCCATTCGTATGTCCACTACTGAAGCTCATCATGTCAGCGCGAGTTGCTTCGAAGGCACCTCCAGAACAACTCGATCCCAGTGAACTAGGAACAAAGCAGTAGTGCGTCTGTCAGTGCCACCGCCTGCATGACGCCTCCTCCTACGCTCGTCGTCCTTTAATACGCGTTCCTGACTTTTAGCTTACAGCTGGGATGATTACTACGAAGAAGACCTTGCAACTCTTCAAGATGAAGACGCCGAAGATAGAGATACCGGGAGCCTGTCGACCTGGTTTGACGATGTTAAGGCACCTCAAAAGATTCTAAAATTCCTCGTCAGTGAGAAGTTTCCTCTCGCGCCCTGCCACTTCCTCTCAGATCCTCCTAATGGGTGTCCTTCCGTTCTCGACCTAGGCACTGGTAATGGGCAGACTTTACTACAGTTGCGTCTTCAAGGCAGCTTCAGAGGAGAAATGGTCGGTGTGGACTACTCGAAAGCTTCTATTCGATTGGCGCAGGAGCTCGAAAATAATCGAAACTGCTGCCAGGACATCAGATTTGAGGTGGCCGACATCATCAGAGATGAGCCTAGCAAGCAAGCGTGGTGGGTTGAGGATGGCTTCGATTTGGTGCTTGATAAAGGCACATTTGATGCTATATCTCTATCCGAGGAGGTCGTGGATTCACACCCTGGTCAAACGCCAACGCGGACCCACACCCTATATCCTTCTCGAGCACTGAGCATGGTTAAGGCAGGAGGCTTTCTGCTGATCACCAGCTGCAATTGGACGCAAGAAGAGCTGATACACTGGTTTACAAATGGCGACGCAGGTTCGAGTCAAGGAGTATCTGTCTGGGAAACGATAGAGTATCCAAAATTCCAGTTCGGAGGACATGAGGGTCAGGGAGTGTGCACTATTTGCTTCAGGAAAGATCCTATCCTCGCATGACCTTACATCAGTCTCACCAACCTTACTCATTATTACCATCATAATTGGAAATGGCTACAACGAAGGATGAGATAAAGGTTATTCACGTTTATCTCCACATCACCATTAAACAAGAGTGGTTAGATATAGATCAGCAGATCTTTAAGCGTTTGTTCATTCGCTTCAAGATGTGCCAGTTCAAGTTACCTAAATTTATATTCTTTCGATCCGAGGCATCCAGCTCATCGGATGTTTGACTCAGCCTGAGGTCATACTCGATACATGTGTTCATGAGAAGTAGACCATCAGTTACAGATGTAACTGGCCCGACTGCACTACATTCTTCAACTTGATTCGCGATCGGCGACATTCCGGCTACAGCTGCAAAATGATGTGCGGGTCTGTCGCATGCGAATGAGATGTGGTCGAACCCTGCATGTACCGGAATGTTATTAGAAGATCGCCTAACGAGATGCGGATAGAGGTGTGTAAAGTTTCGGGCTTTCTTCCTCCCCGTCTATCACTACTTCAAAGGGCAGTAGAGCGTGACCAGGCAAGCCGCGACCTCAAACACCGCAAGATGGCGTTATAGTCTATGCGAGCCCGTGGGCTCCTGCAGAAGCTGGTACTCACAAGTTCTTTGTTCTGTTGAAGCTGCTCAGATAGCTTGTCCTGCCAACTTGTGTTCATCGCACTGGGAATACTATGAAGCGTTACCCAACATGGCCAGCATCATTAGGCTTCTGATCTGGCGGACGACACTCTATGGTTTTGGTCTGCTCAACTACTTTCTGTACCTGTGCCTTGGTGTTAAGAACGGCACTTTCTTTCGCAAGTCAACAGAGCGAGAGAAGAATGAATTCTTGTTGGGTAATGCAAAGATCTCCATCTATCTTGACTGAGTGCCCACTGAACAGTTCACAGCCCGAAACAAATACTGGAATCTTTCTCAATCCGTCTTTGACCTTCATCACCGCTTCTTCGTCCTACGAAACGGCCTCCAGCTCCATTACTTCACCAACGTTGCAACCACAGATCCTTCCCCTCGTCAAAGCAAGACCCTCGTAATCTTTTTTCATGGCTTCCCAGACAGCTCGTTGCTGTGGCGCTATGTACTAGAATCGTCCTTGCTCCGACAAAACGCTACCTTGGTGGCTGTTGACCTGCCAGGTTTTGGGGGCAGTGACAACTTCCCTCACTACGGTGCAACAGAAGTTTTAGAGTCCCTGACGGAGTTCATCGTTGCTATGCGAGAACAACATCTCGGCGTGGGTGACAATGATAGTGGACATGGAGAAGGTCAGGACGACAAAGTCTTCATCGCGGGTCATGATTGGGGCTGCCTCTTAAGTTATAGATTGGCGGCAGAGGCACCCTGTCTCGCCAATCGCTTCATTCTGACAAACGGTCCTCATGTATGTGTATGGTTCGAAGCTCTCAATTCCGAGTCTAATCAATTAAACAGGTCCCACTAGCATTGGCCAACAAAGACCGCATTCTCACAGCTAGCAAAAAAATGCTAACGACTTTTCTCCATGCTCCAATAACTAATCATCACTGCCTCTCCAAAGCTGTTCATGCTATTAGACCCCTGGCATATCAACTGCTTCTATTTGGCTACATCGCGGCTTTCCAGCTTCCTCAAGCGATGGTCAGATACCTTGGAGTTGGTGGCAATCATTGCTTTATTCGTGGAGCGCACAGAAGCGAGTACGCAAAAGATAAAACTGGTTATGACCCTGAACATTCTATGGCAATGACTATGGGTCCCGGAGAAGCAGAATGCCAGACTAACACTGGTGGCGAGAAGCCTGAAAGGTACAGCGCCAGTGTGCTGGCTCGAGCCAAAGATTCCGGCGCGTGGTTCATTAGCTCCACAGCGTATTATCGAGATGGATTAGCTTTTGAAAAGTGGGAGAAGTCAATTCAAACACTGGGATCACTCCACAACATTGAGATTGACAATGAGAACTCCTTGGTGAAGGGCAATCAACTTCGAAAGCGTCGGACTTCTTCTGCATCTTCGGCACTGTTCTCTGAGCCGTGCGCCAGCAGCCTCAAAGCACCTGCGACGGTTGTTTGGGGGAGGCAGGATCAGGCATGCACTGAACTGATCTGCTTGGATGGGATTGGTGATTATTTGACTCGTGACAGTCAAGTGCTCATGCTGCCTACGACTGGTCATTGGACACCCGTTGAAAAAGAATCTAGGGAGATTCTCAAGAGGATGCTGGAACGCTTAGTCCAGAATGATGATCTTGAGAAGAAGGATCTCCAGGAAATCGTAAAAGAGACATACCCTAGTGCATTCGTCAGTAAGGAGAAGTGACGCGACAGAAACTTCGAAGACGGAATATCTGCAAAGGAACAACTCGAGGTTGCTTCGGAGGAAATGGGAGAAGTTGTAGGTATAGGGAAGCTGTCGCTGGTCAATACGAAAAGGAGTTGGAGCAAGTTATCCCTCCACCCGCCTTCACTAGAGCGGGCAAACATTCGCGCAACGCATTGTGACGACATGTAGAAACTCTGACATGTTCTCAACATCTAGCCTTTCGAGTAACGTGCTATACTTCAGCAACATCGATCATACCAGGTAAAGGAGATGCGTTTTTGTCCTGATCGGAATAGATCTGAGCATTGCCGAAAATGGCTTAGCTTGCTTGAATCTTGGCATCATCTGCCCACACAGCCAATTCTCCAAATTTGGAGCCAGAAAGTTCGCAAATTGCTTCATGTACACCACCAACCGATCACTTTCTTTTCGACATCAAACGACTCTTTGAGGATCTTCCGACTTCCTGGTCAATACCATATCTAGCTTCTCAGTTGTGCAACGAGTAGCGAAACACCAAGATGGCACGTTCAGCGGTTCCTTTTTTTCACCGCGACGGTTGGGCGCGCCTCAAGGAATTTCGTAGCTTCTTCGAGCTCCACTGCATAGAAGCCTCCCAAGTCTACCGAGTCGAGATTGCTAACATGTGTTTTGATAGTCGGACGGAGAAGAGCCTACCTCCCCCGTCGCCCCGGCGGACGAAGTCGAAGTGCCTGCCGATGCCTCAGGTTCTTCAGGAAACATGTCAGTCCTTGACGCTCTGAAAGGTACGCTTGCCGAACATTATTGGGACGTATTCCAGCTTGGTTGGAGATCTTGTTGCTTTGGGGACACTCTTCTTTTGACTTGGAACCTTGGTCGAGCATACTCTAACACAAACCCACTTCCCAGGCGTCCTCAAACTTGCCCTCATCCACGATGGTCTCGCTCGCGGCCTTCGCGAAGCCTCCAAAGCTCTCGATCGTCGCCAAGCACATATGTGCGTTCTGAACGAAGGATGTGAGGAAGAAGCATACAAAAAACTCGTCGTCGCGCTCTGCTCCGAACACAAAATCCCTCTAATCAAAGTACCCGATGGAAAGCAATTGGGAGAATGGGCTGGATTGTGCGTGCTTGATAGAGAGGGCAATACGCGAAAGGTTGTCAACTGCAGTTGTGTGGTTGTGAGGGATTGGGGTGAGGAGAGCCAGGAGAGAAGTGTGTTGTTGAACTATTTCCAGACGGAGCAATGAAGACAGCATAAGGATTGAGAGTAGACAGGTGGTTGGGGCTCACCACAACGGGAAGTCGAATCAGAGAAACGCATGCAATGGGAGAGGATCGACTACGAACGAGATTCCATGCATTCCGAAGTTCTCAATCTTGCTTCTCCAATCACAGTGCATTTTCTGGCGACCAGAAGGCAAACTATTACATTCATCACGCTTTCCAGATGGCCAGATTTCCCCCACTTTCTACCATAACGGCTAACAGCAGGCTCCACCTCGATGCCTTCATTCTCGGATTGGTTCTGGCAGTGACAGTCCATCCTCTCCCGGAGCCTCGCATGAGTTTTTGTTTCAAGAACCCAATGACGGCCAAGCAAAACGTCCAGAGAGCATGAACACCCCCTTCTCTTCTAATCCGGAGTCTTCATCATCTATCCAGTCCCCCCTTCCTTCCCCCCTACTATTGACCGGGCT
>JAABUK010001093.1_pt1 | contig 53150 bp, 50 predicted proteins | sample 5559141 | NCBI WGS metagenome assembly JAABUK01 (sample SAMN10711869, study PRJNA513367) | rock metagenome | isolation source: Antarctica rocks | place: Antarctica: Victoria Land, Pudding Butte nord | collected 2016-01-03 | reverse complement strand
GTGTATTCGCGCAGGAGAATCGCGGCAGTCAATGCCTGCAGGGATCGGGGAAGGCTATGTACTGACTGATACTAAGTCGAGTAGGCGGTTGCCCATGGCACCTGCAGGGTTTGACGTCAAGTCAGGCCTTTTCCAGATCCAAGGGGGGGAGGTTACTGGTTGGTACTGCTACTGACCTGTCTGATACCCGATCCATAGAGCGGACTCCTTTGATGTTCGTGGCGGGATTTATCATATCGACTGAGAAATCGGACGGGCACGTCGCTGTTGGCGGCGGATTCGGCGGTGCTGCGTTACGTTAGTTGCGAGAAAATGGTGAGGACGTCGGTGGTGTTGGAAATGTTGGCTGGGTTGGAGGGAGGGCCCAACGATGATGATGAAGTGGTCGCGAAAGGCATAATAGCTGGATGAGATGGCGATGCCCTGGTCGATGGCTATCTTTTCCGCGGCTGGGTTATAGGTAATCCCCACATCAACGGTATCTGTCTTTAGGTAATTTATGCTGACGGTGGTGTCACTCTGGTACCAAGCCACTTTGAACGGTACTGAGCCGTTCTCGAGACGCTGTCATTGATAAAAGCGTCAGCAAGCGCTGTAGTTGTAGAGTTAGCCCACTGGATTTCTCAAACCAGGGAAATGGAAAAGAGACCCTTGACCAAACCGCTCTGCCCAGCACCTCCATTACCAATGCCGAGTAATATGCTGGAGTTTGTCGTGTTGAAGGCCCCAATCATACACAGCCGCTGGATCTGCAGCAGCGATTGCTGTGACTATCTAGTTAGATACGCCCACCAAAAGGCTCGGAACAAGAAGGTCAACGACCACATCTTAAATTTGATAGACAAAGCTGTGGGAGGAAAGCCCGAAACTTCGGACGTGAGACGTAGACTTTTTGCACGCGCCTCGATGTCTTTGGGAGACCGACATCGTGCCCCTTCGAAACGAGAAGATTTACACTTTATGGTGCGTCCGTACGGAACTTGCGCAAAGCTCTGATCCCGACGCCTTCGGGTTGTAGGCGTATTGTGGTGTGTAGTGGGATATCGCTCATCCGAAGGTCACATGCGGAGCCGAAGAGGCTTCTGGCTTGTCAGTCGATACTCAACCAAGGTACGGCTGAACGCCCCTTAACTAGAGGGTATGAATTTCAGGCAGTGTGTTCTCAAGCACGACCTACGTTACATTGAGGCTTATGCGGTTTTGCATGTCACACTCGGATGAGTGACCTTCCACGTTAGTACTGTGTGCTGCCGATTGCTTTCAAAAACGACGCCGCTACATCCTCTCCAGTGGGTGCTACAACAGGTCACTATTCGGGACAGCTGTCGCAGGCAGGCGGTAAGGAGCCTCGCAAAGATATGGGTAACGTGTAGAGTATGTGACTTGACTGTGTTCATTGTCTTAATTTATATTGACAGAGAGCGCCATTTCACCGCCCGACTAAGTGCGATTGGAAACGCCAAGTCGTAACACTCCATCCAATACACAGCAAACCATTGAGAGTACTCATACTTTGGATGGAAATTCGCGGTCCGGAGGTGATCAACTGCACGTTTTCTCTTCTTGACTAGAACTTGATTTGCATGTATAGCCCGGACAGCAGACTTCGTCCCTGTCGCACGCTCCTGACAAGACGATTGTGAGAAGGCGGTCTGCTGTAATCTTGACCCTCGCCAGGCAACTCTGGCCGTTTTGGGCTGTGAAAGAAGGGGGAGGGGCAAAGAGTAGACTCACCCTCATAGTCGCTACATCGGCACGTCCTGTCAGCTATACTACACAGTCCAGAGCAGCAATTCTCGTCGCATGAGCCTTGTTGATTCCGGCTTTGGTTAGCACAGCTCACTCGGTGAGTGGGATTCTTCTGCAGGACTGGGGTCTGATTCTCCAATTTAAAGAGAACTTGCCTTTTCCCCCAGGGGCAGAGCAGGCAAGAGGTAGTATCTGCTGCACACCATAGTTTGTGGGTGGGTAGAAGTGATTTGAACTTCTGTGGCTGGGAATTAGGCGGCCCTGCGCATATCAGCAGCTGCAGTGAGCTTGCATTGCTATGTAACATCATAAGAGAGCACTGGTGCGGTCAGAACACGTTCCATGACTTACATCGTCAATCGAGATAGCAATATTCACCACACGATCTGGGAGTGCGGCGGTAGATGCTTTCCCTGTGATGAGCAGAGAATAGCAGAGTACCTAGGAGATGCATGATGGCAAAACTTTGGTGCACTCGCAACAAGACGATTGAATATCGAGTCGAGTGCACAGTGATAGTCCAGAAAGGTGGTGTATTGGATAATCGAGGATGGGGATTTAGAGGGAGAAGCAACTGACATTTATAGGACATTGAATCAGACAAGAGGGGTCAACACCACGCAGATATTTGGCGGCCCAGTATCCTCATCCTCGAGATCATCAATGGTTCGATCGTGACAGGACGCTCGGATCCGACGCACATATCCGGATCCGTAGTAAGTGCGTGCACGTCGACATAATCTTAGGTCTAACACAAGCTCGAAGACATTGAAGAGATAGAATCGACAGCCCAAGCATGACTTCGATGCGGCCAACATTGGACACTGAGTACCGACAGCCAATTTTTCTGGTGGAGGAGACAATGAATCGGTTGACAATGGGAATACTCGGGGGTGAAGTAGGACTCATCACATTGCAAAGATATACCATCTCACTGAACCCAAGAATCAGTGAGGTAACACACCCTCAGCAATGAAGTGTGGCATTGTGCATGCCGTGAAAGCGAAACCTTGCATGCTGTGAGGGGAAAAGCTGCACGCCGACAGCGCAGCACCTGCGTACTGTTACCTTCCCCAGATCTCCTTGTTTTCCGCGAGACTGACGCCCTCTGCAAAAGGGCTTCCATACATGGAAAGTGATGGTTTGTCGGTGATCCTTTTGAGGCTGATGTCGACATAAAAGCGAAGCAAGTCTATGGTAGTGCGCAAGATGAAGAATGCGGTAGACCTCAATAGTGATTACGATACTCCATCAAAGGCTCCGTGCTCCGCGTGTCGGCGGCTAGCAGCCAGAGCCCACTTAGACGGATGTCTCCAATTGGGTCAGAGTTCTTTGTGGTGTGCTTGAAGTACGGTACTGGTACTGGCACCGGTTCTGGTAGCATGGGAGGAATCAAGGTACTGCGCTAGACAGTGGACGGGGGGAGTGTGTGTATGTCAACGACGACCTTTTGCATTGAGATGTGATTCTTTTGTGCTGCCATTCTTCTCCTTCTTCTTGGCGATGACCTCCTTCCACCTGCTTGGCTGGGTAAGCATGAGGTGACGAATGCGCGCTTTCGAAGATCTGGAGAGATACATTTCTCACGCGCAGGCGGCCTCATGCAAGCTACGGGGGAGCTGGGCGGAGATCTTGGTCTTGATGCCAAGTCATGTCGTCCTCCCCTTGTGATGCCAGCCGCGGATATCGCTCCTTGACGACGCTGAACGAGGGTACCGTAGCCTGTATACTCCACCCAAAACGATTCGGAGAATTGTCAAGAACTGTCTTGAATTTCCGCAGGGAAATCTCCGGTGAAGGACATCGGGTACTGGTAGGTCTGACTGCAGTGGCCGCTCCCGCTGAGCTCATCCCGCGAGATTCCGCCGTGTCCGAACAATGTTCTCTGATCATGTCTTTGGGTTTTCTTTCTCCGTCTCCCTCTTCATGTGTTATTCTACTCTCCATCCTCCCTCTGTGGCTTGTCCACCAAACTTCCCTCCCTGTCTCTCCCTTCTCGTCCCTCCATTCGACGTCGAGAACTTGTCAGCCGAACTGAAGCGCAGACGTCACCCAATTCCTTCCCCGGAAATGGCACCCCAATCTACGACAAGCCTGTCACCCTTACCTTCACCACTTCCGAAACCAGAGATCCACCACTTTCCAGTTTGGGCCATTGCCGTAATAGTCGTCGTTGCCGTTCTTATCGGATCCTTGGTCTTTTACCTCTTCACACAACGCCACAATCATGCACAAAAAAGGCCGGCACGTGCAGTCGCCAGAGGGAGTCGAGCACCGTCGTCCACCGTCAGAGGGGGCCAGAGAATTGGCTGAGGGCTTGTCTTGAAAGCGGTCATGGAAACGCAACAACAAATGCGGAAGAGAGCTGTCAAGGAATGAAAGGGCAAGAGTAGATTCCGACGGCAACAAGCGTCGACTGATAGATTGTATGGAAGTCATGAATGTGAGATGGGCAATAGCTCCGGCAAGGCGGTGCGAGATCCTCGAGGCTGTTCAAAGCACGATGAAGAGCAAGCCGACACCATTAACCCACACATCAGATCTTGTTCTATTGCTCGCAGGCCGGCTGTACGCCACACGAGTGAAAAGATGATGAGTATGGCTCCGGCACCAGGTCCGGTCAAAGAGCGGCACGGTCCTGAAGCTGTGAAACCGAGGAAGTGACCATATTGATGCAAGGGGCGCAAGAAGAACTCCTAGGACATAGCTACCAGAGCTTCGGGAATGGAATATATCGGGAAGTTTCCAAAACAGTGGCTCAAGTTGGTTCCCTTTTCGGTGGATCGAGGGCCTTCCCGCCACCGATTTCGAGTCAACTTCGTCAGACCGTGAGACGCAAAAGATCATAATACCAATATTCAGGGGTTTCAGGAAGCCAAAAAAGCGTTTTGGTCAAACTCTATTCTGTTTCCCCAAACTCTGGCGAATCTGCGATCCTGAAGGCCACCTTACTCGTAACCAACACACACAGAACGAGCTTCCAATCTCGCGTCTTTCCAATCGAACGATCCTAGTCGTCCAATTCGCATGTTACCCAAGTCTTCCAAGCATCCACCTCAATTTCTCAGATACTCCCATTCCATGACCGAACATCCACGACCCTTATCCTTACTCCATCTCGGCACCAGAAACTGTGCATTCTTCTTGTCGAATATACTGTCAAATGTCTTGCCCTGCATTGGTGGTCAGCACAACGTTGTTCCGGCAGGGCCAGCAAGTTTGAAGGACTTACGAATGCTTCTTCGTATTTCTTCAGATCTCGATGTTCAAGAGGTCCGGATCCAAATGTCGCTGCATAATTCAATTCCTTCCAGCAACGATGCATGAACTTAACCCATGGGATGTTACAGTCCTTCTTCCCTGTCTCAAGTTGGCGATAACCCTCAACCACATACTCGATCCTTTTCGAGAATTTCGTCTTCTCCGTGGCCTTCGCTTTCCGTCCTTCCTCTTTTCTCTTCTCTGCCATCGGGAAGGACGCTGCCGCTCGATCACGTACCGCTTCGGTGATATGCTTATTCCTTCTCGCTCTCGTACTATCCCCATGCTGCGCCACCCATCGGTACATCCCTGCGGGGTCGCCCTGTTGAGATCTGCCACCAAATCCTGAATGTACATCGTTCGGGATGGCTTTTGGTGGTATGATGATGCCTTTCAGCATATCTTCCCGCATCGGGAGTTCGTCCTGCACTTTGCGTTGCTCTCTTTGGTATTCTTGGCCGAAGGTAGGTTTGTTGAGGGTGTATGCTGGCCGTTTGTTAGGCTTGAAGATGTCATTTGTGGTGACTGCTTTCCGCTTTAGGGTGGGAATGGGTGAGGGTGAGGTTGTTGGTGTTGGCGAGCCGGCGGGTGCTTGGGTGTTGTTTATTGTTGGTGCCATGTTGTGAGAAGATGATGGTTGAGTGGTGATGTTGAAAATGTGTGATGCTTGATGCTGAAGGCCACTAAAGTATTGAGCTGCAATTGAAGCGTGTGAGAAGGGAATGCTTGAATGTTGATGCCGATGTGTGTGAAAGTTGGTGATAGAGGCCGCCGGACTATCAAGTTGCAATCGAAGATTGTGAATGAACAAGAACAGATCTCACAACATGGGAAATCCATCATCTTTATACATTTCAACCGATCATCCAGAATCAACACTACAGCGCGCTCCACCTCACACCACACAATCTATTCTATTCCACATTCCCACAATACTCTTCATGACTCACAATCAGTGTGGGGACTTGAACACACACTACACCTCCACCTCACAAGACATTTTACAGCGTCTACATCGAATCCAGAAAGTATCACAGTGACTAACCCCCTAATTCGGCCAAAGCCATTCCAGCCCTACCAGGAACGGTTCCCGACTTAATCAGTCCGGCTCTCGAGGACCCTGACCCAGCCCCAAAGGGTCGGGACGGGACCTGGGGTGGAGAGGCCCATTGGTTAACAATCCTTCACTTTCAAAGCTCCGAACCCACACGATCGAATTCAGACGCCCAAGTCCACTTATTTGGAAGGGTTTGGGGGCCTTTCAAGGTCAAGGTGATTATGACGAGATGGGGGGGAATGCTAACTAGTTAGTCAGACAGACACTGAAGGGACCCCCCTGGATCCAGAGGCTCGGGACGGGCTAACTAACTAAGTTAGGCTGGGAGATGTCCTATCACTCAACGTCTTTCACCTGCAAAGTTGGAACCCACCAAGGAAATTCGAGCACACGATCGTTTGGAAAGATCCACTTGTCTGTGAGTCACAGCGAATACCATTGAGGACCTTAGAGTTTACGTTTGGGGTGGGACCAGAAGTGGATCTAAAGTAGAAAAGTCTGAAAATGAGCGAGTGCACTTTTGGAAGGTTCTTTCAGAGCATCGAGCCGTCAGTCATTGGACGGCCGAGCAGTTCATAAGATGGATGAATTACGAGATATGAGGATCTGAAAGTATTTGGAATTTGTCGAAGGGTTTGCAGAGTCCATCTCAGCAGCGATTATCGATCTGATGATATTCAAAAATATTTGATTGATGGATCGAGCTCTAGTTGATAGAAAGGAGACACTTGACAGCTTTTTACTCTTGTTATTTATTTGTGTTTAATCTGCAAGCGAAAGGGGTTATAAGCTATTTGTTCTTATGCGTGAGTGAACTTATCAGAGTTGGATCTTGGGCCAAAAAAAATTCAACTTCCAAGAAAGCAAAACTCCTATCCTGAACTGTCTACAGTAGACAGGTCAGGGTTAGGAGAAACCCTCAGTCGTGAAGAAGGTTTTTTCCCGTATGCGCAGTGGAGAGGAGGGAGGAGGAGGACTGGTATCTGGCTTCGGGGGGTATGTGCCAGCGTAACAGTTGTCGAGCTCGAACCTTTGGGAGGGACTGTCGATTTGGTGGCGAGGTAATCGCGGCTTAGACGACTACACCACTGTGCCAGAGGATATTGGTTATGGGTGTGGAATTTGAATATATATTGCCGCGATGCTGAACACTGGTAAGTTGGGAAAAGGGGCGCGGCAGCTGTGCAGGGCAACTTTTGCGACCACCTTCATTCCTGACCATCATTCAGCTTCGCCCAAGTTCTCACTCCTCACAGCAACGATGTCTACGTTTCAGCCAGGTGCAACACTGGCTGACCCCTTTCTACCGATGCCAGCCTTCCTTGCGTACGTGAGCGTATGGAGAGCAAGCCATTTTACCAGACAATGTTCTCTCAACTTCAGGTGCCATTCTTCGCGGCACCGCGTTCATGGAAGGCCATTCCCGACTTCCACTACGTTTTTTGTTTGCTTCAAACGCAGACCAGGGGCTCCGAGTTGCTAGCCATGTTCCGCTTGGTTGGCTTTCGAGAATCAAGCAATTTCCAAGACCCTATAAAAGAAGATATCTGGGAGCAGAGGGGCTGGATCCATTGGTGAAAAGGTCTCCTCGGGGGTGGACGGCCGTTTGAAACATCTATAATCCTCACGTTGCTTCAATCATCTCTATTAATTCAACGCACGAGGTTTGCATTCGAAACCCTAAGACGAAATTACCAAATTGATCCCTACATCCTAGGGGAATCTGCTACTAAGATGCGGACGCGAGGTGGCCTGTTGGATCGGAGCCGCTTCAATACTAGATTTTGCGATCCCACATCAATGAGTACTGAGCAACCAGCATGGCTGCGGGACACTCTCCAGCTGTTTCCTATCTATCAGGACCATCTTTTGCTGGGGAAAAGTCGGAGCGAATACCAGAGACTCCTCAGCGAGCCTATGAGTGGGTTATTTCAGGGTATCCGCGGCCTCTCGAGCCAAGGTATCTCGAAACCTCCATTGTTAAGAACGGCAAAGTTTTCAAGTATGACCAGCGCCAGCCTTGGGCCTCGATTAAGAGGATTCACCAGTATCCTGGGCTACAGGCTGCTAAGCTTCTTGCTGCGAGACAGCAATACGTTGGCGACTACAACGAATGCCTTTTTCCACTAGAGCGAGAACGGGGATCCAGATAGCATCATTCGGGCCGGCAAAGATTGGTTGAATGGTTGTGAAACAGAATATGATTCCTTCAGGAAACTTGGCTCTGCCGATCCTACCACGGAATGGATATGGAATGCTCGAACGGCATCTCTAGAGATGCGAGTTACGTGCAATGTCCCGAGGGAAACCGCTGAATACCTGTTAAGTAGGCCGGGAAAGTTCCGTTCTCAAAGAGGTGTGGTGAAAAGAGCAATCCTGACGATGTACTGGTAATATATTCAGGATCGCTGGGCTAGCTATGCTTGATCGAAGTGCTCGTTGCACGCTCAATACGCAGAACTTTCAAGAGAGATTGAAAAAATACGCGCCCGAGGTGATATTTAGGGCTACAAGTTCTAGGAGCTCAGAAGACAAAGCACAACTCTGCGAAATGTCTCTGTAGGATGTCTCCAGACTCAGGGGAAACTACTTGGCGCCAAGCATACCCCTTCATCCGACCAAGCTCTCTCATCATTCTAATCTCCTGAAGCATCTATTAACAGCATGCTTCTGGTTGGAATCGTGAAGAGAAATATGTTCGCTCTCATCAACCACAAAAAGCATCCGATGCCTGCATCGGTATTGCATGCCTGGCTCCTCTGCGGCGCACCATGCCCGCCAGAACCGGCGTCGGCATTTCTGCTCCTTCTGTGATTCTAGATATGAGATCCGAGTCTGACCTTGAGGTTGGAATTTACCTTTTGGTCTAGTTGGATTATCAGACTTCCCAAAACCTCATACAATTTCAATTAAGCCAACTCCATAGCCGCTGTGGCGCTGCGGCAGGTAGTCCGCAGTTGCTTTGTATAATTCAGCTTGAAGTCAGATCCAGACTGGACGTTTGCTTCCAGCCTTTGATATCTGTGCTCTTGAGGGCGAAGTCGGCTTGTTTTCTGCAGCCTAGGCATCGCAAAGCGTGTTGCTTGGCTTCAAAGCAAATCTGGCTATCTCGTTCGCCAACGCAAATTTTGAGAACGCAAGAGGACCTGATAACATGCGATGGCAAAGCATAATCTCGCGCTTTCGTTGTCATGTTCTTTGTGTCTGGATTCCTGCATGTCGTAAACGATGAGTATCCATGACACAACGACGCTTTGGTAGAAGAATTGACCTGCAGGTCCAATAGCAAGCTTTACCATTGGCGCAAATCAACTTAGCGTCCTAGTAGATTATGCTAGCTTGTCCTGCCGATTGATCTAACTCTGAAATGCAATGAGGACGGCATATAGGGCGCCCGGTGTCCCAGTTGAGGATTTGCAAATCTGCTTTCGAAGTTGAAATTGGAAGAGGCTTCAAGACCAACTATCGGACCAATTTCATCCAGGATGTCGCCTCGATACTTCCCGCTGCCTGGATCAGGGATGCGGGGGGAAATTCCTGCTGGAAGTGGGAGATGTTTACGTGGACAATACACAAGACAGAATCGATGGACCTAAAATACAGTGCCAGAATGCTAGAGGAAACTAGAGCCTCAATAACGCCCTCGGGGCGAATCTCACGCCCATCGGAACAATCGGCATAGCTGGCTGTGTTGGCGTGTACTTTCAAGTCAACGAAAATGGTACGTCATCCTCTCTAGCGGTCACGAAGCCACAGACCATTGATGTATTGGACATGTCCTTAAAGAATGTTTCTACGCTCATTTCCAGATGCGGCCAGCCTAAGGCAACCTTCTTTCCGACAAGAACAGCCACCCTTCCAGAGATGACCCCATATATCGCAAAACCGTCAGCGATACACGTGCAAGACTCACAGAACTCTGCTCGAAATTTGACCCAAAGTACCATGAGACGCTCGTCATTATCAGTGGAATTCCGGACGAGCAGAGCTGGTCAATGGTCAATGGTATCCTCCACTACCCTGGAGTGTCAGATTCGGATATCGAGTTGGACGAGGGTCGGGAAAAGTACTTCTGATGTGATAGAGCGTTTGTTGTTCCATTGCCTGGGGACAAAGAGGGGCAGACACAGACGAGCACGTCTACCATGCAAGACATCCAGATATTCGCAAACACAAAACCGCGTGGCGACCAGTTTATACCAAAACGAAGGGCAAAGTTTTTGGTGACGGCAAGAAGTGGATGTTGATCAGCCGTCCGCCGGAGAAAGTGTCGTGATAGCCTGCTGTGCTTCAAGACAAACATCGAGACTCGATTAGTGTGATGCGTTTTGTTGGTGATAGCTTGCTACGAGCTTAGCCGGTAAGTATATTGGCCTGAAAACTTCTCCTTTCTCGAGATAGCCACTAGCCGAGTCAGCCATCAAGCTTCTGTTTCTGCTCAACGCATCCCTGTGGTGTAGGATGTCTATGGAGGAGAGCATTTCAGATCGTGGTCTTGAAGGTGCCGGCGGTTGCTCAAGAGCTTGCGAGCTGGTTCTGAGTACTATCTCCCATAGCTTTTGCATATCGTGATAAGCATAAAGCTCAGTAGACCCGGTGGACGAGCATGTCGAACTTGCTCTTGAGATCATGCTCCCAGGTTCCATACAGAAATACCATCAATTGATACAATAATCAAGGATAGAGCCGAAGTCTAGTGCCATTTGGGCGAGCATTCTCGGACAATGAGACTCGCGCTCGAAGTATGCCGTCGCCAGTACACTGTTTCTCCCAAGCGCGAGGTGAAATAGTCGCAAGCGGTGAGGCGTAGCGCGTAGCGCATCCATTCACATCGGCCACAGCCTCGGAGAACACCTCGCCGTCAGATATCATCAAAAAGCATCCATCCGAGCCCCATTGCCGCACGTGGAGCATTCGGTGCCTGGAACTTCTTGGGAGCCTATTTCCAAGCCATGATCGCGATATATGTTGCGCTGCGAATATTAGTTAGAGTCATGCCAACCACTGAAGGTATTCAGCATGGCGGATTTGATCGCGGTTTGAATGCTTTGATGGAATGCTCATGTAGGTAGAAACAGCTACTGCACGAAAGGGAACCAATTCATTGTCTGAATTCCGGCAATCGAGAGGTCCAAATTCCACTGCTGAATGAAAAGAACAAGAAAGCTCTGGGTTGATGATCCGAATTATCGTTAGAAAGCATCTTAGAAGCCCGTCTCTCGAAGGGTGCTCCCAATCAGCTAGGCGAATGCATGCACTGCAGAAATGTGAGGCCAGAGCGCAATATTCAGATTCTCGGCTCTCGTCGTGCATCTCGCGCTTCGCATGGAATATCTGCGGAAGCAAAGCCTCATCATTGGGGCCTTCATGAGTTGAACGTGAAAACAATGTGAGAGGTTATCGGGCAGCATGGAGCTGACATCGTTTTCTGTCTGAAGCAGCTCACTTAGCGAAAGTTCGAGAGTTCGAGTCATGGATGAAATGCTGTCCCGAATATGACCTGCTCGAAGAAGGATTACTATTCAGCCCATTCTTGCATGCTGGACTGAACAGCGCTTTCGTACGGTGTTCTATTCAAGGCGTCGCCCAAGGAAATGTATCTTCAACATCAAGTCGGTCTTTCCCTCACTCTGTTTCTACGCGCTTCACCCACGCGGATTCGTCATCGTCGTCCCCTTGAGCGCTCGCCGATGTGTCCTCATACATGTGTGAAACGCAGGATTCGCCCGACTATAAGGGCCTATGAATCTCGCTGGAACACTAACCGCGAGAACGTTGTATTTGCCTTTGTCGACCTGTAGAATTTTCTTCCTCTTCTTCCTTCTATCCCCACCACTGATGTCCCGGACTGAGTCGGTGCACTCATCGTGTTCCCTGTTTTCCGTGGGCTCAAGACTTTTCATCTTGTTCTTTGAAGTTGGTTTTGCACCTGCAGATATAGCAACTCCACTAGCGGTGGTTTCCCGTGGCTCTGGGTTAGGAAGGCTGAAGAGACGTCCCATCGCTCCAAAACTGGCATCGGCTAGGTTGACGTCTCCCATTTCCCAGGGAAACGTAATGACCATCCATCGTTGTCCACGGCACACCCTAAGATTCTTCTTTCCCTCCCACCACTTCTCAAATGCTGTTTTCCGCGAATGCTGTGGGCGTAGCACCATTATCATGCCGTCCTTCCGAAAGCGGCCAATTTCGGTGCAGATGTAGTCTCTTGAACGCTGTCTGTGTGGAGGCGCTCCGGTTCTGGCGTCTCGCAAGGTCACCTGATGCGCAAAAGTTGACCAGATGAGCCAGCCCAGAACAGAGAGCTCGTACTTGTCGGTAGGTATCAAGATACTTTGACGTTGACTCTGCTCAGCCACAGAGGATGGTCTGTTACGCACGCAGAGCGAGATCCTGACACAAGTTTTGGATTCAAATGATCCAGGGATTGCGACATGAGTAGCCTCACAAATCTCACAGGGTTGCTGACATGGTGGCCATATGCGTGCTGCGTTGTTTTCGGTCGAAGGATCAATCGCCATTAGATCGTCCTGTTCTCCTTCAGACGTAGCACGCGCCGTGCCATCTTCCGCTGGAGGATCTGGATGGGTGACAAGCATGCAATCGCGTGTGAAGTCCTTCTTGTTAGAGTCTTCTCCAGACGTATAACCAAGGTGGTCCAATTCGAGAAGTCGTTTCGCCCTGACATGTTCCTGTTTCCCCTTCGCTCCCCCAGCATCCTGCGTCTGAAGCAATCTGATGCGTTCGCTTCGTCTTCGACCGCGGGAAGCTGGGAATGGGTTTCTTTTAATACTTCTTCTTAGCATTGTGCATGTCCAGGAAAGCTTCCATAGTCAGTCTATGGTGATGAAAGCCTGCTCAGAGAGCTCACGTGAAGCCTCCCCTCTCAAAACTCTACTCTCACCCCAGCTGATACGTGACCTGAAGTCGCTTGTCGGGGCCGAAAAAGCACGAGCGATGATGAAAAGGGGAATCATGTATTTTTTTTTCTCCTCCCTGGAGTCTATTTTGTAAGAAACCCGAAGCGATTGCGCACTGAATAGGTGAGATCGAGGGTTTTTCACAGTCGAGTGTGTTGTTCAAAGGAGCTACGCATGCGAAATTTGTCGTTCGTTGATAAACAGGCTGGTCTCAGGTGTTGGTTAGGATGGCCAAGACTTTGTCAGTAGAGTGTTCTTTAGAAAGCAGTCAGGCATAAAGGAAGCTGTTGGAGTCCATTCGGTCAATGCAGAAAGTGAGTGTGCCTCGAACTTGAACGATTTGGATGGGAACGAAAGTTGATGACCAGGCAACCCGCGAGAGATGTATTTGGTCCAATGGCCGGCTGAGTATGAACGAAAGCATGGCTTTCACTACCACACATGGATCTCAAATGCTACCTTCCTCCCAACATTCCTTGCCAATGTCGACTCAATTATGCAACCCATTCTCTGGGTTTCTTGAGCACCTGCATCAGTTCCCTCTCCTTGCGGCCGGTCTCACTTCCCTCTTTTTCTTGTATGTATTCAACTCCAGTGCCCGACAAAGGATGCATATACTCCCACCTTGCGGTCAATGGTAAGCTCATGAGAATGCTCTCAATGCGCGCACCTGGCGTTCTTAAACCAAAGCTTGTGCCCCTGTCGTTGACCAGATTGAATTCTACATAACGCCCCCGCCGTAATTGTTGCCACGCCTTGTGCTCTGGTAGATATGCCATATCCAGTCTTCTTTTCAAGATAGGGAGATATGAGGGTAGAAATGCTTCCAAACCAGTTGTCACAAATTGGAAGATCTCTTCCTGGGGGTTCTTCACTAGCGGACGAGCGGCAGCATCCAGATCATCAAAGAAAATGCCACCGAGACCTCTTGATTCGTCGCGGTGTGGTATCCTAAAGTACTCGTCACACCACTTCTTGAACTTTGGATAGTATTCCTTGTCATGCTTGTCACATGCACTTTTGATGGTCTCGTGGAAATGTTGTGCATCTTCTTCAAATAGATAGCTTGGTGTAAGATCCGTTCCGCCGCCGAACCACCAATTGTGTGTAGCTTGACCCGTAGCATTGACAGGGCCTCTTGGATCTGAGGTTTCGAAGTATCGGTAGTTGAGATGGACAGTGGGTGCCATCGGATTGCGTGGATGCAGTACCAGTGAAATGCCAGCAGCGAAAAAGTCTAGTGACTCGACATCGGAATCAACGAATGACTTGTGATCCGCCCTCATCTTCTCGATTGCTGGCCGAGGCAACGATCCGTAGACAATGCTGGTGTTGACACCGGCCTTTTCGAACACGTTTCCTTCCTGTAAGACGCATGATGTTCCTCCACCGCCTTTCGGCCGGCTCCATTTGTCTCTTCGAAACTTTGTGCCATCAATATTCTCCAGCGCAAAAACAATGCGGTCCTGATGTTCATTGATCAAAGCCTCCATTCGAAGCCGCATGGGCGAGTATTTTGTGATCTTCGACCTCCTCTTCGTGACTTCATCCACCTCAGCCAAGGACGTTGACGGCGTGGAGAACTTTATAGGAGATGGGGAGTCAAGCTCCGTAGAGGATCCAGTAGCCATACTATATATGATTGTGCCAACGACAACGAAGCCAAAGGAAATCTGAAGGTATTGCTGCCATACTGTTCGCTCTCTAGCAGGGTCAGACTGCGGTGTGAGAATTCGATGTGAGCTTCGCGAAAGCCGAGGAAAGTTTGGCCTTGACGAGCTTATTTTTCGGCGTGGCCTTGCGGATGATGCCCGAAAGACGTTCCAGCGAGGACGACCGCCCTTTGATATCAACATACTAAAACGGACCGTTGGTTATGAGAGCTGCATTTTCTTGTATTTCAATGAGTCTGCAGACGGGAAGAAGCTCCAGAGGGAAATAGCGTCTCCGACATTCCGATGCACCAAAATCATCCCCTCTTTCATTCGCAACGAGTATGAAGTCACCACCTTGATCTTCCCGTTATACTTAACTTCGGTAGTGCCTCCTGAATTGCAACGGAGGTGCGTTCAGTTTGACTCACCTCTTCCAAACCAAGATGGCCGAGGGAGGATATAGCGAATTTGTCGAAGGCAGAGCGCATTGGACTAGCTGTGGCGCGTTGCTCAAAAGAAAATGGAGTGAGTGCCAGGGAAGCCGCAGAAGTCTACAATGTAGCTCCTTCTACGATTACTCGAAGGTTGAATCATTCAGTTCGATCTGCTAAATCCGTACACCAATCTCTTCAGCGGCTGTCTCCTACAGAGGAGGAGCTTATCGTTAAGAAGGCAATTCAGTACTACGAGTCCGGCCGACCGCTTAGATTGAGGCATCCATATGAATTCGCGAACGAATTCCTTACCACGAAAGACCCAGAGGCCCCTGAGATAGGGCGACATTGGCACAGAAAACTGCTTGCAAGGCATTCATCAATAAAGCGACTAATCTCACGACCTTCGAATCCAGTACGAGCAGCTCCAGTCTCACGGAAGGACACCCTTGAGGAGTTCTTTGAGCTCTATCGTGACCTTCGTAAGACGCATGGAATTACCTCTACTGATGTCTACAATATTGACGAGAAAGGCTTCATGCTGGGCGTGGTCCAACGCTCACACGTGCCGATCCCTGTTCAAGAAAAGCGAACCTACATGTGCCAGGATAGAGGGAGAGAATGGGTTTCTGTTTTGGAGTGCATCTCCGCTACCGGCGAGGCTCTACCTGCTTGGGTAGTCTTCAAGGCCTTCGACCAACAGCATAGCTGGCTCACTCATCTTAGCACCGGGAAATCAATATTTGGAACGAGCGAAAAGGGATGGACTGATAGTGGATTGGGATTGAACTGGCTACAGGAGCATTTTCATCCATTCACGGAGAAGCGAAGGCACGGCGACTTCAGAATGCTCATTCTTGATGGTCACGAATCATACTGTACGTTTGAATTTATCGATTTCTGCGCCAACAACAAGATCATCCCTCTATTACTGCCCCCAAATCACATCCATCTTGCTCAGCCGCTCGATGTCGTTTTTCATCAACCTTTGGCAAAAGCCTACAGCATTCTCCTTGATGACCACAACCAATTTTGTGGAAAGTCGCCCACCAAGGATGATTTCATTAGATACTACGAAGCGGCACGCCAAGAAGCGGTCAGCAGTACAAACATAATGTCGGAAGAAAGCAGGTCTGTTTCCGTTTAATCCCGAAGAAGTCATTCAACCACGACGCAATCTGCCATCAGAACCTCCACAGATCCCGCCGTCTTCCACAGCCTGATGATGATCGGCTTAAACTGAAAGCGGACACAAATATGGTTCAAGCCGCTGTTAAAGAACCGTAGATGATGTTCTCCAAACGTCCACTACTGCAATCAAAGAGGACATGAATGGGGCTTCAAATATTGCAACTGAGACGCTCGAATTCTGCATGCTGATATTCTGAGGGCCAAACTTACGAGAGTTCCCTCCATACTAAGGCGCCTAACAGCACAGCAGCGAAGACACAAAACTCATCAACAAGGCGCGGTATCTTAGCACGTACTCTAAGAAGCAGAGAGATGAGCTCTGAACTTGACAACAAGCATAGGGGGATGTCAAGCAGGCCCTTACTGAGCTACGATGCAGAAGAAAGAAAGGGGCCGTAAAGGCCACTCCGGCAAACGCAGCCGAGGAAGAAGGTAGAATCCGTTGAGGAGCGAGAACGACCAAAGTTGGACCACGAAGCAACGCGCACAAAAGATTCAACGGCTTGACCAACCCCCCACTCTTCATCTGATTCCTGCATGTGCTATTGCGATAGTCCCGTCCTTGAAGTTGACAAATTTGCGGCCCCAGGAGCACTGCATTAGTCAGTCCGTTAGATCGGAATACCGGGGACTATACCTTGACTAGCAACAGCAAAATTCGATTTGAGGCTTCTGGTATGATCCTGACCAGGCCAACTCAACTGGCGACTACAAGAGATGTGATTGTGTGGAAAAGTCATTTATGCCACTAAGCGTTATCGTTGCTTAAAGCGTGGCAAGCCTGATGAGGAGCATTGCCGAGGTGCCCCCGAAGGGTGGCTGCGCTCTAACAACCCTCATAGATATGATACTTACTCTACTAGCATCAACCGAATGAACAGTTATCTGATGGAGCATGACGCATGAACTTGATGTCTTCGCACGGTGTACATTTTACGTAGAGCATATGATTCCCTGAGTCACACTAGAAGTAGAAGAGTCACGAGATTGTATTTAAACAGAGCACGCGGAGCACTCATCTCTCTAAGTCCTTTAACAATCCAGCCACTGGAGAATAAAGACTCCTTTACTCGAGCTACCACAACTTCAACAAACGCGCATCCCACATTTTATATATATTCAATCTTGGTAATAGAACCCTGCAGGCTCCAAACGTTGCATAAACACTCAGGCATACATCCGGAGCTGCATTCGTCCTAGCGCTATCTGTTGCCGCTTCTGACTGCTTACGCGGGGCTGCCGCCTTGTCATTCACTTCACCTCTTCTTCACCGACCGCTCTACAACATCTACACCTCTGCCAACTTCACCCAACCTACGATCGATTACAGCTCCACCAACCATCTCTCCGTCAACCCAACAAGTACAAACTCCAACATCATCACCATGCGCTCCAAATTCAAGGACGAGCATCCGTTCGAAAAGCGCAAGGCAGAAGCTGAACGCATCCGCCAGAAATACTCTGATCGCATCCCCGTAAGCCTCTCCTTCCCCAAATCCCCACTCTGCTCGAAGCTAGCCTATTCTAACCTCCGCTGTAGGTAATTTGTGAGAAAGTCGAGAAATCCGACATTGCCACCATCGACAAGAAGAAGTACCTCGTACCGGCCGACCTGACTGTCGGACAATTTGTCTACGTCATCCGCAAGCGCATCAAGCTCAGCCCCGAAAAAGCGATCTTCATCTTCGTTGATGAGGTTCTGCCACCTACCGCTGCGCTGATGAGCAGCATCTACGAGGAACATAAAGATGAAGATGGGTTCTTATACATCACGTGAGTCATCATCGTCACATGGGTTGCGCGGCTTGATTGCTGCCTAAAACCCTCCAACTGAAGAATGAATTCTGACTCATGACTAGATACTCCGGCGAGAACACCTTCGGCTCATGCTGAATCGCCATCGAGAAAGGAAAGTCTGGCAATCGAGAAACGACAAGCTGCGGATTTCGACCGAACAAAGAGACAAATAAATACCAGGCTCTGAGTTGATGGGGCTGTGAGACCGTGCTTCCATTAGTGAAAGCAGGGCGAAGGTGGCTCTGCTATGCTATGCTGTTATGTGGATGGAGTTTGGGTTACCTTATACCGCACGCTTTTCCTACAGTACTACGCCCTTCTGTGCCCTTCTGAGAGGGAGAATCCGAGAACGCAGAGGCAGACAAGGATGGGTGGGCTTGCAGCGTAGAGCATGCTAGTCAATTAATGGAAGCACTGTTCTGGCAATGCTCGTGTGCGTATGCATTTTCTGTGTAGAACTGTGGAGGACCAATTGTGCAACCTACGAACGCCAAGCGGTGAGAGACGAGGCTTGGTGACAAAAATAGTGAGACAGAGCTCATTCATTGCGACTCAGTTTAGTATCTCATAGCTAGTGTCATCAAGCTCGATCCAATCTAGAATTATGGACTTGACGACTAGTTCCTGCGATACCTTCAGCCATAGTTCGATGCTATAAAAAACTTCCCGTCTTTGAAATAGGTAGGCTGCACGCTTTTAATTTCTTAGATATATCCACCGTGGAGCATCGAAGGAATGTTGATATATCTTCACAGCGCCTTTTCGATCGACACGATAATTTAAAAGAATCTCTGCAGGTCCGAAGGAACACGATAAAAGCATTCAAGACTCATGCTAAAAATCTCATCGGATGTAAGACCCTCTCATCGAATTAGAAGATAGATTCTGCCTGGAGCCGTGAAACACAGACACCTTTCATATCCATCCTGTGCTCAATCTTTAACCTCCCATCGTTCTCGAACCTTCATCTGCTTTTGCGTTTTCAAGATCTCCCACATACCATCAGAATGCAATTACAGTACAACACCAGCCCCTTTCAAATATCTGCCTGCCGAGATCTCGCTCGATATTTTCTCCCACTTGGGTCTGGAGGCGCGTGAGTTGACTTTGTCTGCTCACTGTCAGCCGACAATTCTACAACTTTCTCAAAACGCACCAAGCAGCCCTTATTTGTGCAGCTTGTCATCCTCAGGGCCCTCTTGCATATTCGCTTGTACTGCAGCCGAATCCCTCCTACAATGCTTTCTTCGCCCTGCGCAGGTAGAAGGCTATTTTCAATTCGATCAACACTAAGTTGATGAGGGACAAGGTATACGCAAAGGCTTTTAGCAGTACAAGAGATCCAGATTTCTTCAAATCAGTGGCCGCACCTCGAATTCTTCGGGCCGGCTTCCTACTCCCCCACCCAATCATATCCATTACTGGTCGACGGGCTAAAGAGACATTCATTGACAACCTTCCTTTAGAGGTTTCGGCTTTATTGAGTGCCTACGATCAATTTTTTCTTTGGACCGTCACCCAGGATGGCCTTAAAACCTTCCCTGGACGTATCACGAACACCCCAGAGAGCTCGTTGGGTAAAGTAGGAGCGATCTCTCGAGTTGTTCTTGAGGTGACCTTGTTCGAAAGTTTGAAAGCCTCCAAAGATTGCATACAAGCGACCGAGGATCCAGCAAACTTCCAAGGCCCTGCTGAGCTTGTCAGCTGGGCTCGTGCTTTTACAGCCAGATACATTGCTGGAAACGATGTCACTGTCGCCAAAGAGTATGACGCCAGCAAGTCCCACTCCAGGACCGAAGAAAGCGCGTTGCTCCAAACATAATTTCTCCCGACATGTTCGGAGTAGACCCCACGCATCAGAGATTCTTGGCCATCGCCTTTGTAATCAGAATGGCAACTCACTACACTACAACGCCGATGACATTATCGACTTCTGCAGTTTGCTGTCTGCTGCGAAGGAAGGCGAAAAGTCGTTCATTGCAAAGTTGAGGGGCTTTCAGATTGACAGCACTGTCCTCACGGCCTCGTAGTCAGCGAATGACACAGTCTATATCAGAGCACCAAAACGAGCTTGTTAATTGAGGCATCTATAGACAATGGGCTTCTTCCGGTCTCCAGAATTTGTGTTCTTTTGTCAGTCCAGGTTCGAGGAAGTTACTCCTTGAAGTGTGGCGAAGGGACCATCCCTACGCTCACGCTTTCTGTGCGCACTTGACCCAATTCTGATCTGTCGTGGCGCTTCAAGCACGGCCCTCTATGGACCTTTTGGCCTCAAACTGATGCGCCTAATTCCCTTCTCGATTGTTCCGATCGAAGACATAGGTGCTGTACTGGCATCGCAGTCCCGAGAGTCCGTCAGTCGCGATGTCTGTCCCTTTCCTGAATGCTTATTTGCCGATGCTCGAGGCCCTTGGGCAATTTCTCGGCTATTCTCAGGATGTTGAGAGGCCTGTGGTTGTTTGCCGTACTCCTCCTCCCATCTGTGGCCACAACCTCGCAGCCTTTTCATGTTTCTTGAGTTGGATTTGTTCCTTTGCAAATCATGCTTGGAAGCGTTTTCGGGCAGCGATCGTGGCACCTCTGATGTGAGCCAGAAGCCTGCGTCAGCTTCTGGCATTTCCTTCTCATGGCTGTAATAGGATTCTCGAATCTGGGCTGCATAGAACTTGGCTGATTAGTGTGCAAAACTTGCGTTTTTCTTTGCGTCAAGGCATGATATTTTGCGAGAAAAAGGTGGATTGCTACAGAGGCTATGATTGGCCTTACGATCTTAAGCTATGAGCGCAAGGTTGAGCAGAACCGGCCTGCAAAGTGATCGAAATTTTGGCAACGAGCTTCGGCTTGCCTTAGTTTTGACGAAGATGCTCGAAATCGCTTTGAAGGAACCCAACACTCTGAAGCTAGAGGAGGCGCGTCCGGGAGAACAGCTGTGCACACTGGAGGCAAACGCTAAAAGAGATGCAATAGAGATTGCCATACTCAAGGCTGGGGGGGCCCTCTCGGAATCTAACGTGAAGCGCTTGACAACCAGTCTCGAAAGAGCCGAAACAAGGGCAGAGGAGCTCCATGGTAAGATCAATGACCTAGAACAGGTCGGTCAGAAGCAGGCGGCCCAGAACCAAGGTATGCGCTTCACACTCATCTAGAAATGGTTCCCAAATTCGGGCTTACTCTCATTACAGGACTACTTTCCCTTGCCAGCCCCAGCTGACTTGTTCGGTCGGGTAGACTTCAGAATGCTGCGAAACACACGTGGAAATCATATAGAACATACAAGGCTAACAGTACGATCATCCCAGCGTGGAATAGGATTGCTCATGACGCGCATATCGCTCTTGATCTTACATTGCTGCCATGCAGCGATAGGTACCTCGAGAATGATGGAGAATCTCTTTGCCAAAGAACAATGCAGCGCAGACACGACCAAATCATTGATTTATTGGAGGAGCAATTCGGTCGCAGCATTCCCGAAGCTAAGAACCCGATGGAGCCAGAGAACGAACAAGTGCTGGAACTGTTGTGACGGCACGAAGCATGATTTGGGGGAGGATGGCCGTGGACGAAGCAGTCAGAGATGCCTTGCTTGTGAAGGCCGACCGATCTATCGAGCAGTAAAAAGTGGTGATCGCAGTAAAATCATCAGACGACCCCTTCGCCACTAATAGGGAACTGGCTGCAGATTTTGCGGGTGTGAGGTCGGAAGCGGACGAAGCGCTTGAAACAAGTGCTGAAAGGATTCCACAGCCGTGAGTGCTTCCGGGTTATGACACCTATGGTGATTGAGCCATTTTGGCGACATAGAGACAGTGAAGCGTTTTCCAACGAATTGGCGTCTGCATGACCACTAAAGTTTGACGGATTGCGATGCCGTCTGCAATTATCGCAAGATTATTCAGCTTACATCGCAGTTAATTTCCCGCATCACGATGTAGAGAAGATTGCGCCGAGACACAACGTTGCGGTTGGAAGCCTTCAGCCAGTTATGAGATCTTGAATTTCAGCACACGCATGGCAGCATCGAACCTGGTGATCGAAGCTTGCGATAGAATGAAAAGAAGTCAATCAGCTGCGTTTTTTGGCGGCTATCCTCGAGCAATTTTCATGTTTTCTCTTAAGCAGATTTGTAGGCGCTGCCCAAGCAAGTTCCGAATATACTGCACTCCAGACGATCGAAACATGCAAGATTGCCTGCCAACTTAATCGTGTGATCCTGCTTCTGTAGAAATCTCGTCCCGAGAAACTTGATCAGCCTGGCGTATTTTTCCGGGCAGAGCCACTCACAAGCTGAGCGGCTCGTCCCCTCGATCTGTCGTGTCTCAAAAGCCTGTGTATTGCTTGGCTCTCCGTACTGATACGAGCTGGCGAGCCAAGTGTTCCTACCTAGGATGACCATCAATGCGCAAGCCTCACTCCCTTTGATAGTGATTGACCCAAAGGACACCAACGGACACCAATATTGAATGGGCAAGGAGTCTCATTTTGCAGACGGAGGTCAAAATCGGCCAAGCTTGGAGAGCAGAAGGTTCGAGTCATGCACTCAGTGACCAGATTTAGTTGGTGGATTCGCGTCGCACAGAGGTCGGGAAACTGATCGTCTGTCACAAGCGTGATGATTGTGGACGGCTGATCGGATCATAAAGTTGTTACTTTTCTTCCTATTGATATCCCACAGCTTCGAATCGCTTCTAATGACGCCACACTGGAGCAGGCTCGCATGATTGGAATAGAAAATAAACGGCTAGAGCCCTCCAGGTGCAGTAGCGGTACAGCATGCTTCATACAGGAAGCTTGAAGCTTTTGCCCTTCCAGACCCTGCAATGACCAGTGATAAGCAGCCAAGCAGAAGGGTTCGTCTCGAACGAGGACTTACTTAGTGTAATAGACCCAGAAAAAGTCCGAATACAACACTGTCTGCACGATCCCAGCAAGAACAGCGATCTGGTCAAAGTAGCCTTCGGTGAAGTATCTGTATATCCAATTGGGGATGTACAGTGCTCGGTAGATGCCCAACGCGAACAGATAGTGCGTAGTTATAGTCTCTGCCTCTCCAGTGCGCTGCAGCAGGAAGAGCTGAGGCAAGATTGCCACAGACTCCAGCCAAATGCTGAACGCCCACAATATCTCGGCTGGTGTGTATTTGTACGGGAAGATGATTGCAAGTACTGCAGACCCGCCGAGCAAGTAGCCAACTTTGAAGGTGTCGAGGTTGGGGTCATGGGTCGGCTTATAGTCGTTAAGCATCAAGTACAGGGTATATGCGCTGGATGACAGGAAGATAATCTTGAAGATGGTGTTCCATGCCGAATCCGTGAAAGACCAAAAGATGTCTGCCCACCCAACGTTAGCAAAAGTTTTCGAGAAGGAGCCGGAGTGCTTACCCAGGTATCTTGTCACGTAAACGAAGAAATATAAAGCTTGCGACTTGAATGAGATCCCGGAGCAAGACTAGTTTGGGGAGGCGCATGTGGTCAGCTGGTCTGTTGGCACAATGTATCGATGAATTTGGAGTCAGCTCATACACTTGAGGCCTTCATTTTCTGTAGTAGTATAAAGATGGACAGGAGATGCGACAGGTCAGCTAAAAGGAAGATCAAATCAGTAGCTTTCGACAGGACGGCGCATGGCGATTGGATCTGGCACTTTACCCAGGACCCGGAAGATATTCATGGCTTTGAAGGCTGGAGAGCACTATGCTGCCAACTTTTGATTGTTCTATGGCCGTAGACAATTGCTGGAGAGGGAAAACCGTAAAAGGGAAGCTCCTGAAGTCGAAGTCGCCATAAATGAACTGGTTGTTCGACATTTGAGTTACTTGAGCGCACCTTTTACCCCTTGTGACAAGACTACTCTTGGCGCCAAGCTCATCTCTCTCATAGTTAGCAGATGACGGCAACGGTGAGATATCTGGGCGGGCAACGTAGGCACAATCAGTGTCACTATTTTTGTCACTAAGCCTCCACAGCACAGAGCCAGTGACTACGCCCCACGTTTCGACATTTATCACTACTGGTACGGGAACTACTGGACTCCCTCTTACTATGACTACTTGACAACGTACTAGGTGGACAAAGGGCATGTTCAAGCCCCTTTTTTGGATAGTACCATGTAACTAACTGCCTGTGAAGGCCCCGAAATTTGTTTCAGCAAATGGTGGCGCCTCAGCTTGCGCTTGCTGTCTGCAGCGAATGTCTGAGCTGGCATTCTGCTCCTCTAATATGCAGCAAACTCCCATGAGTCATATCTGTGAGACCGAGGTATCGGACGTCAGAGATGCATCCGGCTTGCAATCTACCATTATGTTCTTGCAGATTGTTCAACGCGTCATCGAATCGAAACTCCTCGCTCAATATCGCTTTTTCTTTTTCGTAAAATTGATTTGTTGCTCCCTACAGACCTGGTTAGAGAGCAATGCCGTATCAAAGCTGAAACTGTCATCAGTGTACGGGCTGGTCATCAAAGTTGACCAAATTTCATGTTGGAATATCCTCAGCAGACAAAGACTGGAATAGTAAAACCGAAATATCCTCGCTGTAAGTTCGCATCAAAAAGCACGGCTCAGTAATGGTGATGTTGTGAGTAATTGTTGGCTGTGTCGTAACCATTCGAGTAGGAACGGTGAGACTCAACACTTCCGTTGTGGAAAGCAGAGGATGCGTAGTTCAAGGGCAAGCCGTTCTGACCCATGTTTGCTATCGAAGAACTGGAAACCATTCCATTCGAAGACCCTGGATGAACGGTTTCCGGACTGTGGATATGTTGAGCGGATGAGAGCCATTGATTGCCCTGATACTGCGAGCCATACATATTCGAACTGACGGGGGATGATGGAAACATGGAGCTGTGACGCGACAATAGCGAGTCTCTGCGGGAAGTAGGCGGAGAGAGCGTTTCGGGCGACTGTGGTGGTGAATATACGGAACAGCGCTTTGGTGAGGTGGATGGTGACACATGCGAGTTACTTCCCCGGCGGGCTTTGCAAGTGGGACATATTTTGACAAATCGTGAGATGAGCTCTTTGGGAACCCTGTAAGATGCTCGTTAGCACTCGTTTGTCCCATTCAACCGCTTTTTGCGACGCAGTATTTGGAAGCAAGTCTTGAGAAAATAAGCCACGATCCGTGGGAGGATGTGCAAGTGAGAGTTGGGTGAAAGGTTTGAGTGTAGACATACCAAGAGTAAATTTTTCGCACTTGGGCCGATGTCTTGTCCCTTCCGCCATGTTGGCATTGTTTGTGAGCCTTGGTGAGGATCTTGAAAAGCTTCTCTCGAACAGCAACCGGCTTGCCTTCATGACAGATCTTCTTTTTTCTCTAGCAACAAGCAAGATTTAGCACCTTCCTTCGCAGAATGTGTGTGAAGGCTACGTACGTCAGGAGTTTTGGAGTCGTTCGGCACCAAAGTGAACATTTTCTTTACCCAGAAACTAGCAGAGATCGCGTTAGCATTGGAAGCACGATGTCTGGGTGAATGAAAAGGTTTGAAGCTGCTGGGAGCCGCAACAGTGATCGAGTGGGGTGAGCCTTCATCTTGAAACAAGGGACCGTGCTCACCGAAATTGCGCAGACTCCACTGCTGTTGTTTTCTTGTCAATCAGGACCGCTTTGATGTTTCTCGCTCGCTTGGCGTGAATCAATGCCTTGTCTTGCTTCTTTGATGAAAGACTATCCACGTAGCTGCAATGAAAACGTCAGGAGAGAGTGGGTCACTGCCGAGACTGAGAATGCGCACTTACCAATGGACGAGCCGGTCAAAATCTTTGATGTCTGGGAAACCGTCCAGAGGAGGCAAAACAGGCTCGGAAAGCATGGTATTCTCATTTACCGACTCTTGACTCTCAACGTCTGAAAGCTGGTAGGGATCATGAGGGTTGGAATATCGAGGGCTTTGCGAGAGGGGATGCTGTGAGAGTTGCTGAAAGGAGTAGGGGGACGTTTGAGCCAAAGACCTGTGGTGGGATGCAGTATGACCCAATACTGGTGTATTGTATGGATATTGTGCTGCCATTTGCAGATGGTCGGACAGGTAATGTGTATCTTGATTTTGAGGGGAGATGAACGAAGCCGCGTAAGTCGAGTAAGCTGAAGGAACACTTTCATAATGCGGATGAGGGCTATAGTTATAGGTGACATTCTCGTTATTTGCATAGTGTGGCATTGCGAGCGGAGGACTGGCCATGAAGTGATTTAGATCTTGACTGCTGCGTGGTGGGGTATAGTTGGTCATGGTTGAGTGTACCAGAAAAGGCGACATGCATATACAATTGCGATTGTTTGATGGGTGGATTCGACGTGTCAAGCTGATTGTTCTTTAATACAAGCCGTCAATGTGAGCAGATCATTCGTGTCAAGCTGAGGCGCAGTATCTTTGGGAGGAGGTCCTCTATGTCTGATGATATGATTTCGTAGGTGACCGCTAGATCAAGGTATCGACCAAAGCTTTGTGTAAACAAAAAGCAACGAGGCTGCAGGGTTGCCTCTATGTTCGCCCTACTGCAAGGAACAGGTGTAGTAATCTCTGAACAGCGGTCTTCTGAGGTTGAATGAGATCCTTTGTTGCAAGGACGAACGTGGTCGATTCTTCGAGGCACAGTCAGAGCTGGTGAGGTCGGTGTAAGTTGTGCAGCACGAGAAAAAGAATGCGAAGGACCATTGACGCTCGAGAAGGGACGAAGAGGAGAGAAGTGACAGCACCTGATCTTCCCAGCAGAATGATGGAGTCTTTCATCAGGAAAGGATCGAATACTTGCCAACGGATTCTCGGACATTGAAAGTTACGCCCTGGGTTTGCAAGGTATACTGTCAACTCCGAGTACACGTCTAATATGGATCCCCTTTCTCCTTTTTCGTTCGTACCTTCTGCTGCAGTTGGCTAGAAGGAGTTTAGTTGATACAGCGCATGGTGTTTGAGACTAAGAGAACCATGGCAGTGGATCCATCCACGAGCGTGGTGGTGTCCTTGTGCAAAACCCAGGCCTGAAGAGTCAAGCCAGACTTTCCACAAAGTTGCATATCTGAGGTACTCTTTCTCGACCCATCTCCTAAGAATAGAGGTAGTGCAGATTAAAAGACATTGCATTGCTCAATGCGAGACAAATCAGCGGATTTAGACCTTGGCTGCTTGTCGTTCTGCATTTTCTCCGTGCCCATCGCTTGAGACTTTGATATTCGTACTTGAGGTATCTGGTGTACCGGCACTCTCCGGCATCTTAAGCTCGATCAAGGGTGCAAAAACCGTGGGCACTTCGGACAGCAGATGTATCAGAGACCTCAAATGTGATCTCGTCTCGACCCTTGCCATGACTAGGAGTTGTTCCATCTCATGAGCAGCAGACCAGGGATGTTTGCTATCAACTGCCAAGGAATTCCTCGAAAAACCTCTAGTCAACGAGATGATCCTTCATCACTACCATACCCAACCTACTCGTAAGAACGGACTCCCACAGCTCGATCCAAACCTAATCAAACGAAGCTCATTCGATATCATGCACTCTCGCGAATCTCGAGTGAAACACCAACCTCTACGCAAGCCACAACAACTGGCATTCGAGGTGGGCAAGATCGACTTCCCGAACAACGAGTCGTCCACACCGTCTGCCGTGGCTAATTTGGCACTTCCCAACCGCTGGTATGCTGCCAAATGTCAGACACACTGACAGCCAACGCTCTGACATATCCTCAGCGAAGCTTATATCTCCCCTGCGTCTGCCTTGAATTCGGCATGACTCTTCTGAGGTAGTCAAGATGCTTAGCTCGACCACAGACATGATGTTGTGGCTGGACACCCGCTCCCGCCAGCATTTTGAGACTCATGCACTAATTTCAGTTGGCCTCCTATCCCCACATTGAGACAAACCGAGTCTGTCTCGTTCCGAAGAGGTGAAAATGCGCCAGCAAGCCTGCAAATGCTTCTAGAACGCAAGATTGATCTAAAACACTGGAAACAAAGACTCTTTTGGGCGGCTCGACTGACTTGAGAGTATTTTCTGCAGCTTTTGTCCGAATGATTCCAGCGCCTCTTTCCAGATGTCTCGGTACGCGCAGCAGTCATTCGTTCAGGTCTTACCGCACAAGCTGCTTAATGCTGAGCTGAACAGAGACTTGATCTTCGAAGGGTCTTAAGTGTTCACCGTCTTTGTTTAGCTTAATATTCAGATCGGAACAAGCGCTACACCCACGTTAAGAAAAGCTTTGTGCCACCATAGTCCTGATTCGTTGACACTGCACCGTTTTCGAGGATGCCGGCCCCCACTCGGGTACGTGCATAAGGTCTAGAAAATAAGTGCTGAGGGCGAAAACAGGGTATAGACGCAAAACGGTTGGACCATTGATTGGTACATATCCTTCCACAGCTGGATGACTCGCATGCCGACGTGCCCGAGGCCACGTTTTCTTTGCTTGCGCATTTGCATTCAATTGTTGGACTTGTCTGCCGCGTTATAGCACCTCTCTTGGAATGCCGTTGTTACTCAACTCGTCCATATCTATACATCAAAGCCATAACATGGACGAATCAACCCTTTCAGAATGCGAAGAAGGTTCTCAACGACCATTACTAAAGCCGGCTTGCCAAGATTGTAAAGGGGCCAACGGGGGCTACGCTAATGTCGCCTCGCGAACTTCTGCTGACATTGACAAGGGAGTGCTAAGATCATCACGACAACCCTCTTCAATTCTCATCGGATATATCTGATATCAGATCAGCGTCCTTGACGGTAAGACTGGGTTTTCGATGTTCACGTATGAGAGTTTCTCGAGAGTAGCTCTGGAGGGGAGGCACATGGTTGCCTCGTCATGACCGGAGGTTGGAGATCCCTGAAGATACTGTCAGAACAGGACTGTATAGGCCTGGTGGAATGGTGGGGCAACAGAGGAGTACCATTCGACAGCTGCTCAGCGAGATTCTGCGTTGCCCTTGGCGCCAGGGATAGCTGTACCACCGATCTTCAAACAACCACGTCCATCAAATTCCTTCTCAGTGTCACATTCCAGAGGACAATTACCAGAGTGCTGACAGGTGTCTCGTCATTTTACACACTCTTGGTGACACCTCACTCTAATCTTGTAGTTCAAGGTCCAATCAACTTCTCTTCCACACAACGTAGTCTTCAAATTACCATTGAAGTCAGCTCGAATATCCCCATTCCCCTTCTCGAGGATGTCGATAAGGATACCCGAACAGTACATGATGATCTGGAATCTCCTGTGAAGGAACTCAACATATTCTAGTACTGGCTGCAGGTGATGCGCTAAGCCCAAGATTGCCTTTTCCAACAGGGTACTCTTCACCGAAACATGTTTTTTCTTGATAAAGCATCATGTCGCAACAACAACCTCCTCCGGATCATTGTTTTCTCTAGGATGTGCCACTCCTTCCGGCTCCGATATCCTCCGCCGGTCTGAGAGGTCGATATCTTACGTGGAAAGTTCTCTGTATTGCCCGGAAGTTGAAGCCTTATTTAGGAGAACCCCTACGCCTGCTGTTCAGAGTCACGACGTTGGTGTACCAGAAATACATGGGAGCCAGGATGCCTTTTCCAACCTATCGATTAGCGGTGAACTTGGAACCTCATGTGGAAGCTTTGATAGATCATCTCCAAAAGCACTTCCAACATTTTCATGGAGGTATGCTCAGACGCATGGTTGCTGACGTATTCGAATGACGGGGAAAGCATTTGTCCTGTGTCAACTACTAAGGTCTACGCCAGGGTTATCAGAACGACTGGCAAAGGCTTAAACGCGTGGCCTCTAGAGCATTGCGATTTATCCTTCCCATCAAAATGTAGTTCTCACAGCTCAATCTCATCAAATGAGTACTCTCAGTCTCTGGCACAAACTCAAACCTACGCATCTCACGTCTTTGCTGTTTGCGAATTTCCATTCTCGGCTTGACTTCGACCATAGTCACTTGTTGGTGGGGTCTTCGAGTATCTCAGTCTGGTGATACGGTACAATGCGCATGATGCTGTGCTGCCGCGGGGATCAGGACACTCCGTTCCGCAGTTGAACAGACAACAGCCCATGCAAGCTTGTGCAAGCACCTTTCCGGTGGCTTTCTTGCAATCCCGGACGTTGGAGGAGTTGTCGTTGACCAATAGCTCCAAAGGCCCATCAGTCCTGCCGCCTTCGATGTTGTGCTTCCAGAGTACTTACGGCCCCCCTTGCTCTTCTCTCGGCTGTACTACATAGAACTCTTCACCATAGCGGCATGGCGTATCCTTTGTCCTCGCCATTGGCGCGTGCACGCTCAACTCATGGCACACTTTAACAACCATGCGCAGGCAATCGCCACTGAGGATGGATCAAGCGCCGCCGATTTCCTTTTGTTTGAATAGGGGAAAACAACTTTCTGGCGCATGGCCTGCCGTCTGCAGTATTTCGCGAGACATGACCAAGTACCTCGGCGCTCTGCAGGATGCGTATCTTTCTCCGACCCAGGCTGCCAAGTTGTCCCTTGGTCCTCAAGGGCACTTCAGTACACACAAAGATCTGATTACACAAGAATGCCACCGTCCTTGAAACTTGTGCACCCAAGGAAGAGAGGATCGGATCTTGGTCTCCAGCGATTACTCTTCCCATTGGGGCCCGACGGGCTGTCGTTGTTCCACTGACACGAGCTCCAAGAGGGCACTCTCCTGTCAACAATGACAATGTGGTATTGCTCTAACAGATTGCTTTTCCTCATGGGGACTAAAGTTCCGCTGCTATGCTGGAAGGAAGCTCGTGAGGCAGACTCTGCTGTCCAGGATGTACACCACTATCTTTTGTCGATTGACTGGGAGCCGTCCAAGAAAATCAGAAAGCTCGCGATCAAGCGCAAATTAGGGATGCCAGGCCCTGGGGCGGAATTATATCCAAGTGGCCCATTTGCCGAAATGTGGGTCGTAGGAGGCATGGCCAGAGAACTGATGAAGCCGCACGCCACCATTAGCCGGCTTACGGATCGGATCTTCAGCCTCAATTCATCAACTTCAAGCTTTCTCCGATTCTCTAAATCTCGGATATCCTTTTCCTTAACAAGAGCAGTCCGCACAACGACAGCTCTCGATCATTTAACCCGTCTCAACAAACTCAAAGTGTATCGTCTCATCAGAACTATCGCTCTTCACCTTCGTATCCGAACCATCTGTTGACAAGACCGCAGCAGAAGAACCAGGTCCTTCCGCGCCAGGAGGCCAGCGTCGTTATTTGACCCGTTGTCATCACATGTCACTGCCTTCGAAGCAGCAACTCGTCAACCTTTAGCGCTTTCATTTCCTTAATTATCGACTGGACGGCGCCAAACGATGCATAGTGGCAGATATCTCATGTCTCGCTAGAAACTAGTATATCCTAACCGCGCGAAACTGACGCATTCAACCCATCAACGGGCTTTGCTAATAACTTTGCATCCAAGAACGTCTCTCTTAGAAAATTATTCGAGGGCCTGCTGAGGGGTGAGGGCCCGTTAATGGGTTTAAATACGATACTACGTTGTTGAGAATATTCTTGCTCTTCATAGTCTGGGGTAGCGCCTAGTCAAGCACCAGAGCACCTGCTCAGGCTTGCCCATTCTATGCCGAGGTATGCCATCCATATCCTATCACTGTACTGTGCAGTTGTCTCACTGAGCCTTTACCATCGTCAGCCTCACTGCTTTACCGCCAGATCATGCAACTTTCACACCATGAAACAGTGTTGACACATCCGCAGACGGCAGTTACCAACAAGATAAGGTAGGTACTATGAGCGGACGAACTCAAATCTCCAGTTGTTACACGATCCACGAAAAACATACAGCTCGACTGAAAGGCTCGTACCCAGCCATAGCTGCAAGGTTGAAATGCACGATGGATCCGACCAGAAAGACAAATCGAGACAAGCTGCCCGCAAAGCCTTGCTTCCATTACTCTTGGTCATCTACCCTCGACTCTAAGCTTAGCACATGTCCGAGTCGACTCTCCAATCATTACACAGCCATAGCTACAAGGTAGAGATGCACGATGCCTGTGACCAAAACAGCAAATTGACACAGATTCCCCCCCCCCCTCCCCCCGAAGGCTTTCCTCACTTTTTCTTGTCAACCTTCCCTCAACTCCTCAGCATGCTGTTGACTCTACTCAGACCCAATGCTTCGCTCTCACAGGCTGATCAGATTTGCCTTGTGAGTATACACAGGGTAAGTTCAGTAACGGCGAAAATCTCTATAAGAGACTTCCTTCTTTTCCCCCATCACATACCCCTTGATTGCCTAGCACATCGTTGACTGTACCGTCACGAATTGACCAGACTTGCTTTCTGAAGATAGGTGGAGTAAGTTCAAATGAGGAAGAAACAGCCTCCATTGATTTCAAATGTAGACGAGCCAGGCGCCATCGTTCATCATGAGGAGAAGCGGCCTCAAAAGTAGTACATGAAGCAGTGTTGAATACATACTCCGTATACATAGCTAAATCTTGATGCTGCTCTGCTGTACTTTGATATGTGAGTTAGGCACAAACTTTAGAGTAAACCCGATTGAAGCATCAAGGTAAAAGTACGCCAGGTCTTATTCCATTCCATTCGTGATTCGTGTCGTATACTGGCATAACCAAATAGTTTCGGAGTTCCCAAAGTCGTGGTAGCCTTTTATCGTTCCTTTGACAGCCCCCTCTCACTGCGCGGCCTGCAAACTCGACACCACATCCCTAATAGCCCACCTCCACGAACCCCTGGTGCGATCCTCCACGGCCATCTCAGACCTCAGCCACTTCTCGACCTTCCTCTTCCACTTCTCCTCCTCGTTCCTCTGCCTTCTAATAAACTCAGGCCCGACGTCGAATTCCTCGCTGACTAACCACCCCTCATCTCCACTCCCAGATCCATCCTTGCCTTCTCCGTTGGATACTTTCCTCCCACCCGCGTCAGCACCACCACCAAAGCCACTCCTGAGACTCCCCGTCGTCAATTCATCTTCCTCCTTGAGATCTTCCAATCCAGCAAAAACATCCTCTTCTTCCTCTAATTGCACACTCCCCACTGCTGCCCCTCCCCTCAAACTAGTCGTCCCACCCGGAGACCCACTTCCCGGTCCCTGTGCCTGACTTGGCGCCATCTTGAGCCAACACATCCTCTTCGGATCAAACACCATCCCACCCACAACCTGCACGCCTGTCGCCAGCTGACCCACATTGGTGATGAGCGCCGGCTGTCCAACAGTGGAGTGTTTAGGACTATGTCCTCCAAGTCCACCATCCCGGCTTCTCACCGGCGAACCACCCACACTCGAAGCAGAGACGTCGAATGGGGCGAGCGCATTCTCATTTCCTTCCCATCTGAAAAGGACAGGGTTATATTGCATTCCCTTGACGCTTTTCGGTTCGTTGATACCGCTTCCCAAGGATTTGATGAGTTGTGGTTTCTGGGCCTCTTTCTTGTTGCTGGTTTTTTTGCGGAGGGAGGGTGAGGCGAGACCGTTGGCGTTACTGCGGGCCATAACGTGGGCTTTCCAGTTTGTGCTAAGCGGAGCGAGAGGTCCGCCTTCTCGGGCAGGAGGGTGCGGAGGTTCACGCAGGGCAGCGTTGATTGAGGTGGAGACATTACGCTGTTCTCGGGCGTTGCGGCTGGCAGCAGTGTCTCGGGCGAAGCGTGGCGTGAAATGTGGGTAGGTTTGTTTGGTGGGGCTGAGAGGAGTGGTTGGCATGGGAGTTTCGGTGCGGGAAGCGAGGGAAGAGGTAGATGGTGCAAAATGAGACTGGCCAAGTTTACTGCGAAGAGATTTGGGTGCGCCGCGGCCAATCGGTATCTTGACAAATTTGTTCTCCGTTGTCGCTGATGTGGGTAGGTCATCGAAAATTTCGAGCTCAGTGCCATCGCCAAAATTACGTCTTCGAGTTGGCTTCGTGATGGTCTTCTTAGCAGCCAGAGTCAGTTCTAAGGGAGCCACGTTTCGTCCTGTTGGTCCGCGGCCTGGGGTTTCGGGGCGGTGTGTAAGACGCGAGAAGGGCCGTGATGCTATTGAAACCCCTTCGAGTGAGTCACCAGAGTCGTGCCGGCGGAAGTGGCGTGAGGTAGTGCTCTTCATGCTACCATGTTGCGACTGAGAGTTTGAGACGCCAGCTGGTAGGAAGGGTGCCGCTCTTCCAGAATCTCCGAGACGGGATTCAGGGCGATCAGTTGGTGTCTTCGGTCGTGCAGGAAAGTTGAGTCTTGATCCAATGCCCCCCATCTCGTTGCATGACGGCGGTCGACCGTACATGGGTGGTTTGGTAGGCGACTGCAGACCTCGCATTACTGGCATTGAGCGCTTTGATCGGAGGAGTTGCGCGTTGGTAGTCGTGACTGGCTCAATACGGAGAACATCTCTGGAATCCTGACTGCGAAGACCTCGTCGACTAGGAGTAGATGGTGCGGAAGGAATAGAAGGAGCAGGAATACTAGATACGGAGGACTGTGCCATGTGACCGCTGAGACGAGACTCGGGTCGTCTGAACCGTGCAGCAGCGGGACCAGATTCCGAAACAGGTTCTAGGGTTGATCGAGGTCTGTCTCGAGCTCCATGAGGCCTCGGAATCCGTGTCAATGTGGATTGAGATTTGGTGTTTGTGAAAGTGAGGGTCGTGGCAGTGCGTCGTTGTGGGCTCGAAGTCCGCTGTGTTTTGTGCTTGACGTTACGGTTGAGTGTCAATTTGCCCGAATCAAAGACATCACCATCTCCAATTTCAAAGTCAGCGAAGAAATCATCTTTGGCTGCGGCTCGCTTTGCAGCGTGTTGCTCGCCCGAATAGTTCGATGCATCTGGTGACTGATTCTGTTGCCGTTTCTGGAGCACTTCATCGAACTTGAGTGGTCCAGATGGCAGTAACAAGCAGTCCAAGCCTTCATCTTCACTTTCAGCGGTCAGGCAACTTGAAACGCTAGGACTGAACGCCGACGCGGATGAGCTTCGATTTGACATGAGATCACGTTTGGTGCCGCCATGGCGAGTTCCAAGGCTTCCTTCCGCCCACTCCATGTCAATCTCCTCGTCCTGTTGGGGGGTTTTTGGCGACTGTTTGCGTGGAGCAAGCTTCAATTCTCCCTCTGTCGGAATCTCAAGACCTTCCTCAATGTTATCGTTGTTTTTTCTCGTTGGTGGCTGGCCGAGTTGCACCAATTTGTTTGAGGCTCTCGACTTCGCGACTTTGATGGTAGGGACATCAGCGAAATCATCGTCGTCGTCATCGTCTCGGAAGTGCTCAAGGCTAACGGGAGCCGCTTTGCCTTTCGTGGATGCAGCGTTCTGGGGAATTGGTTTGAACGGACTTCCTATCGGACTCTTGTGGAAAGCTGCACTGATTTGTCGAAGGGTGTCCGGGAAGTCTTTTCCTTCACTTTTCGTGAGTTTCAGCTCACCACCCAAACCAGGCAATTCTAGATCTTCAGACCAATCGTCACCCAGCGCCTTTTTGATCTTCTTGCCACCTAATCTTCGTATTGTGCCTCCTTGAAGAGCAGATTTTGGAACATCGGCAGGAATCGGAATGCCTTTGCTCTTAGCTACTGCAATTGCATCTCTGGTAGAGGCCTGCTCATCATCCGGCAGTAAGACCTGCCAGTCTTCGTCTCCATGATTGGAGTCAAGGTCGGATCTCATCGACATCCGTGATGATATTGAGTCTCTATGATGTAGATTTGCTGCGGAAAAGCTGGTCGACGAGGTGGCAGTTGAGGCTGTTCTTATTTGTATGTCATCGAAACCATCGAAGTCCGCATCATCATCCCAGCGCTCGACCTCTTCATCAACAGGCTGTCGTGGTTTGAGCGTCAATGGCTCCATTGTGATCGATGTTCGAATCTAGTGGGTACAATTTGAGAAAAAGTCGTTGATACTCGGTGAGACGAAAGACCTATTTATCGAGCGAAGTCGTCAAAGCATTATCGGTTTGTGAAAAGAGCAGCAACAAGTTGAAATACTAGCGTGAAGAAACTCGTAGATTGGCAGGTTCGCGAGGTGAGATGTCGGTGAATTGAGGATGGAGGATGTTGAAAGGCAACCTCCTCACCCTCAGTGAGGGCCGGAGTAGCCGCAGAAAGGGCCGTTCGACTGTCGAACGGATTGGTATGGTCACAACCGCAAGTTTGAAAGGTGGGTGAAGATTTTGATCGACGGGCTCTTCGGGCAGATCAGGTCGAGAGGTTGGGCTTTGCAGATGATGGTTCGCGAGCGGTGAGGTCGGGGGAAGCACTAACGTAGTTCTGCGTAGCGCATCCCCAGCCGCACACGCGACGTGCCAAGACCTGAGCACGCGTTTAGTCTTGGTGGAGCAGCTCGAGAGTTCAAGCTGCAGGAATCTGCGGTGCTGCCTGCGTCGTTGCATATTCATTGGCTTGAAGTAGCTCGACGTTGCCATAGGATCATGGACAAGCTGAAGACCTGGACATCGATGAACTCTCTGGCTTTTGGCTGCTCTTACGGCAGTGAAATCGGACACAGCGAGGAGCTAGGTCCCAGCTAAGAGTTCCTCTTGTTCCTTCACTCCCGCTCAATGAAAAGTCCCCTCTATAGCCGTGCGATTGCATAGCATTATGTCCAAGTCGTGGGTCTTGAAGTGCTCGCGCTCGGACGTAGAAGGCTATCTCCTCCTTCAGGCTTCCTCGACCAGTGAGTCTGCTCTTGACCTCAATCTCCTTGCGACAGAAGGCGAAGCACCGTATAGAGGCAAAAGTACGTCGAGTTCTTCTATATAATTATTGCGCGCATACTGAACCGTTGTTTAGTTCGTCAGCGGAAGATCAAGGACCTCCGAGCCAAAAATTTCCACGGCAGCGATGACGAATGGCAGAACATTCTCCGCCATGTCTTTGACTCTCAATCCGCGGTCTCGATACCTGACGACCATCATAAGGGCCTAGAAGTCGTTGCGGCGATCGGCAACGGCAAAGTGACAATCACTCTACGAAACCGCATTGAAAAAATCACACAAAGACTAGGCGCGGTCGATCTCTTCCAAGACGACGATGCTGAAATCCAACTCTTTGATTGGTGTGGCTCAGCAATTGATCAGAAATTAATGCTGGAGGCTGAGCAGAGCGACCTGCGCAGCAAATACGAGTCCGCTCAAGCTACTATTGCATCACTTGATGCTAAGTTAGAAGAGCTTCTGAAAGCAAAGGCAGACCACGAGGAAGAGCTGATCTCTAAATTCGTGCTGCTTCTAAACGAGAAGAAACTAAAGATCAGAAACCAGCAACGACTCCTCAGCACCGCAAAAGTAGACCAGAAGAAAGCGCAACAAATGCAGAAGACGTTGGTTGGGAGTGGTCGGCGGGCCGAGTCGAGTAGAGCTGGTAAAAGACGTGCAGATGCTCAGACCGACCAAGGGGAAGAACCGCAAAATGATTCCAGTGATGCCTTTGAAAAGATGGACGTTGATCAACAAAGGGGCATCCTGGCAGAGAGCCAGGAAGCGAACTCAGAACGACAGACAACGCCTGAAACCGGAACAGAGACGGAATCCGATGGAGCACCCGAGTCTGCACCCAAGGCCAGTCCTGCGCCAGACTTCAGCAAGTCACAGAGAGCTAAAGCTTCGAAGAAAGCCATCCGTTCTCCCCCCAAACCGAGCAGGACTCGTCAAACCAGCAAGAAGAGTGCTTCTCCTCCACCACCCGTTAGAGCATTGCCCTTCGCGAAGAAAGACAGCGTCAAGGCCAAGCAGATTTCGGCGCCAGAACCAGAGCCGGAGAAAACACAGAGGAAGGCCGACACGGGGGGGAACACAACAGGGAACGACAGTGACGAAGGGACGGCTAGTGATGATGATGATGAGCTATGACCGCAAAGTTAACACTATTAGACATCTTTTGGAACAACATCCTTTGTGAGTCCAATTGGATAGGATTACCGATACATTTGTATCCCTTCATAGTCATACGAGAGATGTCTTCTTCCTAATACTCCTTATACTATTCTAACCCAACCTTATAAAATATTATGCTATCCACTTCCCCGACTAATCTGCTTATAAAAAGCAGCCAAGACTCGTCACTCTCGCAGTCTGTCTGACGCACCAAATATTCCTACCCTCCAGTATCGTATAATTACCGCAGTCAAACCAAAGTCAAGTTCCTCTCTCTCTCTCTCTCACACATAGATCCGCCACCCTCTAACGCACCCTGACAGCACCACATACTTAGATCGACGTCTTCCAAGGGATGAAGGTCATCAGGCGGGTATCCTACTCTTCGTATTGTAACATAGCACAAAAACGAATAGCACATCATCGACCTAAGCTCCGCACTAGTTAGATCGATCAAGCATTACTCACAAGCATGTTCCCACCCATGGCATTCTTCAATCCCTCGACCAGCTGCGCAATCTTGTCTCTCACCGCGGCTGTCTCGACCTAGCTCTTCTTCGGCTCTTCTACTGGGCCGTCGTCATTATTATAAAAAATTGACTAATTGTGGCTAAGACTAGAGCTGGAAATTAGCGTTATTGCTGTTGCTGTTACTGTTACTGTTGTAGATTGATTTATTGGCGAGGAAGATGAGGAGGAGGAAGACGAAGGAGAGAAGAGAAGTAGGAGCCTTGAGAGTGTCCATTGGGATTGCGCGAGGTGGTAGTCTATTTTGGTGAGGTGGAGGATCAAGGGCAGGGAGGGTTGGGGAAATGTGGAGGAGGAGAGGTTATTGTGATTGGTAGTGTTGATGTGGTTGGAGTAGTAGGAGTCATGGCAGCGGAGGGTTTTATTGGTCCCGGCGGCGGCGGTCCCGTTGTTGACCGTTTCCAATTCTTGTTCGTGTTGTTGATGTAGCTTCCTCGAGGAGTCAGCACTCAGGACCTGGAGGCCGTAGATGTCGAGAGCTGTGGAGATGGTAGGTGCATCATTGATTGAGTCTCCAGACGGGGGTCTTAGACGCCGCTCATCTCCACCTGGCCGAACACCTTTTGGGTGACTTCGCAGAAGTTGGAGATCTGCCGGAAGATCTCATGCGCGTCTTGGGAAGAAGACAGGTCAAAGATTATCGCTTCCGGGTCTTTGGAGTAGAGACGGGCGAAAGCATGGTTGAGAAAATGGTGACGGCGTCCCATAGTGACCAACCTCCGGAGGGGCCACGAAGGGGTTGCTTCTGGAGTTGTTGTTTGTGTTCGTATTTTCTGTCATCGAGCCCCAGTCTGCTGCCAGGATAATGTTGAAGTCGGCATCTTGGATGGAGAATTGGTTCAGAGCAGCGTGTGCGAGGTAATCTGTCGCTGGGTCTGAATTAGTTGGAGGCGTTGGCAGACTGAAGCAAGAGTCAGCAAAGAGGCTTCCGTCAACAACAAAGTTGCTCTAGGCAAGCCACTCAACTAGTCAGCGGCGGTAAGGATGCCGAATTGGGAGCTATGGGATGTACTCGACGAGGCAGATGAAGCATGTAGGTCCTGCTGAGTCACCAAATCGCCGGTGCTGTCGAAGGATCCAGTGCCTGTAGGCAGCGTACGAGTTCCGCTGGTGGCATTCGGTTCCACCGCCTTCCGCTTCCGAGGCCGGCCCATGGAGCTCCTAGGGCTGAAGATGGAGCTTTTACTCCACAGGATGCAGTTCTGACAGGCACCATTGCCGGTGACACAACGGACCTTGCGCTGGTGACATTCGTCGCAGGCTCCATGATGGCTTACAGGCTGTTGTGGAAAGTGCTCCATCGCACAAGGCTAGGTGTAGCGTGAAGGTTGGAGTACAAGTCTCCGCAGAAAAGCGGAGCATCTTGTATCTCTCGTACCCCTACTTGATCCATGAGCAAGGTCATGTTGGGTGACATGATCCCAGGCCAACTGGGTAGTGGTAACGTGAATTTTGAAGGCCTAATGGCAAACTGGTTATAGTCCGCCGGAGGTTGGCCGCGAGGTCACCCGCGTTGTGGCGCGTCTCGTCAACAGCCAAGGTGTCCAGAAAGATATTGGCATTCTCAAAGCAGGCACCTTGGCTGCCCTGCGACTTGACGTCGAAGCGAGAAACCTTGATATCTTTTTGCCTTTCGAAGCCGGGTATTTCCCGTGAGTGTGCATTGCAGATGTTGGCTTCGATTTGCTTTACACGTGCCGGAGATCGGATACGTATGCTCTTGCCAAGCCTCCCCCATGGAGGTTTGGGTCGGCAGCGGCCCGAAGCGGCACTGACGAATCGGTCTCTTCCTCTACGTCGCCGACCGACCCCATGGATTGTCTTCACGGGAAGTAGGTTTTATTCTGAGACTCTTTTGTGTGAACAAGGAGAAATGAGGTGCTGAGCCGGGGAGTTTGGGCAAGTTGATTTGATTGTCGAGGCCGGGAAGTTAAGACAGTGTCGGACATTTTCATCTGGCCGGTCGTACAGGTCCAATGTTTCAAGATACTGTACGCATATCCCATTGCGGATGTCCTGCGCCGGCACGGACGTCCTGTAGTACTTCACAAATTGTGCCAAGGAAGGGTCTTTCCTGATACCTTCGAAAGCGAGTATATACAGTGCGCCACTGTCAAGATCTTCAGACCAAGCCTCCTGACCTTTACTTCGCTTCCGACTTTGCACAAGGAACACCATGGCAGCCCCTTCTCAGATGGATTGCACCAAAATTGTCGGCAAGATCGTCATGGTCCGTGAATAATCTTCTTCAAACGAATAGCTTTGGTGATGGCTGACTTGAGTAGAACAAGTCGCTGACAGATGATTGTGACGCCCTCTTTGCTCTTCAAGGCATATCTTGGATCTTCCGAAGGATCATGCGTGTGGCCTTCCCTGAGATACGCTTTTTCTCGATTGAAGGCTTCTTCGTTTTCTGCCGCATGGTTACCACGTCATGTATCGTACGAGGGCTAGACTGACCACTTTTGCAACGAAAGCTCACGATCAGTCACCGTGTCGAAAATGACACCATGCACATCGACATTGTTTCCGTCGCGCCCGCTACTACCATAAAAGATCACTTCCCCTTGAACTGGATGGAGGAAAAGTATAGCGACAAGATCTGGGGGAAATGCCTCAGAAAGTCAAGGATGGTCAACCCTGAGAATATCTCAATGGAAGGTATGCGTTCAGAGGAAGAGAAGACATTTCTTATGGCAAGAGGTTGAAAGACGGCAAGACGAATTGCTGTTTCTTGGACAATGAGCATGTGCAGGATTGGTGTATCCCCCAAGATGGGAATTGGACTGCGGAAATGGTTCGGGGATTTGAAGAAATAGAAGGTGAGCGGCACTATACGAGAAGAGCAGTGATGAGAAATGGTGAGAAGGTTGAGAGGGTCAGATTGGTGTATGACGATTTGGGGCCCAGCAATTGAAGAGCCTCAAAGCTCTGACAGAGAGCCTAGCATTTTGTGGGGCCTTGAAGTGGTTAAGCTTCGAGAATTTAGGTTGTTTTTGAATCTATATCCTCGTGGTATTAGATAAGTCCGCTTGTTGTTGCGAATAATGTATGCTCTTGCCGTCAAAGCTCGGAAAGCAGTGATGTCGAACATCGCCATGCGTCTCAAAGTAAAAAGTCCAAAATTTGACAGCCGGAATGCGGCTCCCTGAGGAGCCGATGCGAAAAGTGGACAGTTGTGTTGTCAGCCTTGCCTGAAGACAAGCGAGCAAGCTCGAGCGACTGTGGGTGTGGCCACAGTTGCTTGCCCAAAGGTGTCCAAGCTGGGATCAGCCTCACGACAACGTTGTGTGTCGTGCACTGTGAACGTGTGGCTTCGGAGCCGTTTGGTGAGGTTAATCTCGTTTGTGGCGCGCCAAGACTGAATGCGCAGCGCAGGCCAACCTCCCCTCCCAATCCGTCTTTTTCCCTTTTGAAGGCACTATCTACCTTCTCATATCTGAGGCAGCATCAAAGCACGAAGATCTCATATGACCATATCGCAGCTGACGAAGAAGACGCCCTAAGAGAAGCTTGCCCTGAAGACTGTTTTCTTAGTCATTTGCATTATCCACCGAATCAGCACGAGTTTTTGTCCGGCTAAAGATCCACCATGACTGAACAGTCTGAGACTTGGTCAATTGACTTTCGTCCGTATAAACACGCCCAGGTCGAAGCCTTTTCCAAACTTACAAAATGTCCGACTCAGTGCCTTCGACGCGCTTACCGGGATTCTGCAGTACACGGTTTGCTCGGCGACATATTGGACACTGGTTCAGCCATCTCCAGTTCTGGGTTAAGTTACCGGATACCATCCGCGATACAGCAGACATGGAATGAACAAAAGAAGCCGTCCTTTGTTACAGCCGACAGGGTTATTAATGACCAAGGTGGGACCCAGGATACCCATGATGAAGAGTATACTTCTATTGATAGACATTTGATTCCACTCCTTCTTTCCATCACCTGCACTTAAATTGAGGCTTCTTTCTCCTAACCCTAAAGTCGAATATGTCTGCTACAAACTGGATCACGGCAGCGAACTTATTCAAGCTCGCTGCTATCATCGATGCTGTAAAAGCCCTTCACCTCCCCTTTCTCTCCCCCCCCATTCCATGAACAACCCCGATCCTAACCAAACACCTCTGCGCCCTTAGATCTCAATCCCAGGCCACACGGTATGACCTCCTTTTCATCCACCACAAAAATGCACTACCAACTGAACACCCCAACCACTCAACCACCACCCTATCTATTGCCTCTATAGATTATTGGTCCTATGAACGCTAAAGCCCAAACCAGAAACACGGCTACGACTACGTCTGCTCAGCCCTCGACACCGTCTCCCCAACCAAGAATCTCGGTCGCTTCAGCGCCCAGTATGCTTGGAATGCTGTTAATGCCTTTCTTGCCGTGTCCGGTAAGTCATCCATACCTTCCTCCTCATACCCTCACCATCCCCTACCCATCCTCCTTTCTCCTTCTCCTTCCCCTGCTTCTGCTCCCTCCTCCTCCTTTCCCCTCTCCTTCCCCCGCCCCAAACTCCCTTCTTTTCCCATCTCCTTAATGCTCTTTCCTCTGTAGCCCTACTCTACTACCAATGGTCCCTCACATCCGGTCCACAAATCCGCCCCGAGCACCTAATGTACCGGACCATTTTCGCCATCGACGTCAGCGGCGGATATCGCTATTACAAGATCGGGGCTTATCAGCCGCTGGGGTCTTGTTGGGGTGCGCCGGTGCCAACTTTACTTGCGCTGGGCATACTGCGGTAAAGCGGTTAGATACTTGGGGGTAGCGGCCGGTGGATATATGGTTTGGCATTTGAGGGGCGAAGGGTGGGTCAGGGGGCGGGGTGTTGAAATACGGGTTAGAAAGCTTGGCATGCATCATCTTAGGTAGCCTTACAGTCAAGCACCTTTCCAATTTGTCACATCTGCGTTGAGCTTGATGATAGATGTTCAGTCAACACCCGCTCGAAGAACGTGTCCATATAAGCTACAAGCAATGATTGACTCTGCCTTCATATACGAACCTCTGAAAGGCGCCTCAAAACAGCTTCGGCTCGTCACAATTCACCCCAGCACAGATGAACTAGTTCGATGCTCTTTACAGACAGTGGCTCTTGACAGTCTACCATCGTCTGATGCGTTGTCGTATTCTCGGGGCGATCCATATAGCGGACTATTCATGCTTCTGAATGGACGCAGAGTACAAGTGACCACAAATCTTGAGTCAGCGCTACAGCATCTTGGGCGGATGAAAGACTTACAACCAGGGCTAGTGCTATGGATCGATGCAATTTGCAATGATCAACGCAATGACTTAGAAAAGTCCATTCTGGTTCGCTCAATATCGAAAACATATCAGGAGGCCAGAAAGGTATTATTGGTGAGGGTAGCGAAAACAGTGACCTAACCTTCCAAATACTAAGCAGGATTGCCGAGCCTCCCTTCAAAAGACGACCACACAAGCTAAAATCCGCAAACAACCGATGTCGCAGTGGAGACTAAAGCTCGGGATTGCTTTGCTCATAACGAGACTCCATGAATCATTCAGGATGCTGTTTGATATACACGCAGACAAATATGAGGATTTGGATGTTTCGAATTATAAACATCTCATCGGTTGGCAAGGAATGGATGCGATAAAAGAGATGCTTCATCGTCCTTGGTGGCGCAGGCTATGGGCCCATCAAGAACTGCTTCTTGCGCAGGACCCTATCTTCATATGTGGATACGATGCCTACGACGGAGATCAAATCATTAATGGAATGAGCACCCTGTTGCTCGAATCGAAGGCGTTGGACAACTTGTCCGATGCATCGTTATCATTCGTTGACCTCTCACAAATCACTAACTTAGCTTTCTATAAATGGCTAGCAACTACAAAGCTTGACGTTGAAAAGCAGAGAAAGCTTCTCGATCTTATAATAGCATTTCCCAAGGCTAAATGCTCCGATCCCTGTGACAGGATCTTTGCTTTACTGAGTCTAGCAACGGATGAGGTAGCAGAGTTGAACCCACCGAATTATGAGCTTTCAATTCGACAGGTATAAGAAAGGCTACTCAGATCGTGGTTCATCTCAAAGAACAGTCTGGACATCTTGAGCTGCTGCTGTTTGAACGATAAAGGCTGGCCAACATACATCCCAGATTTCAATGGTGTTTCTGGGTTCCCTCTCATTAGTCTGTGCTACCGCACAGCGGTTCGATTGTACAGTGCAAGTGCTATAGCGCTGCTAGATTACGAATTTATCAATGACCATGGACAAGAAAATAGCATTCTACAACTTGCCGGATTCTGCCTTGGATCCGTTTAGGAAAGAGGAGAGCTTGGAGGCGCAGATATAAACGACATTCCTATAAATGAGACCATGCAACAATGGCTCTCCATGGCTAGCAGAATCTCGTCGGACGAAAAGGCATTTTGGTTGACCATGACAGCTGAGCAAACGGAATTCGGGGCAGGCATGACTTCTGACGAGCGAAAATGCTTCGATGACGAGCTTGACCTCTGGCTCCGGTCCAGCTCCACGGAATGGCCGTCTGAAAATTTCCAATCCTTATTGGCCACGGCACGTGGCCATACATTCTTCCATCGGCAAGTATCAGAGACAGGTCTTTCGCTTGCGGTGACTGTTAAAAAAAGCCAAACTCTCACCAGGTCCAAACATGTCCAGCATTCTAAAACAGCGGAATAGAACGATACAGAGGAATGGGTTGCGTACCGTTCCAAACAACAAGGGGTCCGGCACAGTTGGTACCATTGTACCAGGGTGCTCATTATCCAGCAATTAATTGTTGCTATTTCGCGTCCCAAATCCTTCTTTATTTGGTACCATGGACGTCGTGGTACCGCACGCGACGTGGTTGTGTACAGTCGCGACAGCGGGATAGGCCTGTTCCGTACCTCTGCACCAAACGGTACGTCACGACGGTCGTGCTGTCTGAGAACACTGACCCTGTCCCCTCAAGCGAGTTCCTTACTTCCGATTTGCGGACGTGCTTTCAAGAAATCCATGCCGAGCGAAATCAGTTGTAGCAGTTGGCTCAACTTCCAGAGAAGACGTCTGGAAAGACTCTCCTCGACTTTCATTCCATCATTGAATGCGGAGTCCCCGGAAGCTGCAATCAAAAGGCCTATGAGCGGACCGTGGACACCAAAAGAATCTGTCAGACAGCCTGCGCCTCAGCCTGCGCCTCAGGCTGTCCATCGGCCTATTTGAGCCAATCTCCGGCCTATCTTGGCCCCATTTCCTTCATATTAAGGCCCATTCTCAGGGGCATTCTAGATACTTCTAAGACAGTCAATTCTATCACTTTGATTGTACTCAATTCGATTCTACACAGACATTTAGGCCTATTCCCAGCTATTTGAGCCGATTTGTCTGACAGAATCAAACCAAACAGGTCGATAGGTTGACCCCAAACAGTCTTCAAAAAAAAAGAGCAAAAGGACTGTTGATCATTCGGAATTTCCGTGAACCAATTAGAACTCGATTTGAGATTGAAGCGGAAATTCCACAACTCAAAATCCTCGAGCTGAAAATGCAAGATAATTTTGATTGCTCCAGTCGTTCTCTGCGGCACTCTTCATCGGGAAAGCGATGGTGGCTCGTCGGGAGTGTGTCTGCGCGTGGAGCGACTTTGGAGTCGCGCCAATGACTGGGGCATTGCTGCATCAAAACCATATTTAGAATCCTCGCTGCCCTGACCGCACTGGTCCCTCTACAAAAGATCCCTATCTGAAGTAGACCTCTTGCTCCTTTCGCAGAATAGACAACTCTGTCCCTTGCAGTCACTCGACCTCGTCCATTCGTACGATCCCTGTCTTTCGTCTTTCATCCTCCCATTCATCAAGAACTAGCCATCCCATAAGCTGGCTTCGAGGCCATTACGGAGGAGGAGGAGGAGGAGGAGGAGGAGAAGAAGAAGAAGAAGAAGAAGAAGTTGAAGAAGAAGAAGAAGAAGAAAAAGAAGAAGAAGAAGTTGGAGCACTGCTGCTTGATCATCTATCCAACTAGCCCATTGCAGATACTACAGTCATACGTCCTCGGCTCTGCAGACCGAAAGCACCAGCATGAAGATGAGAAACCTCGCGCGCACGCGTAGCGATACTCCAATTAGCCATGGCGAGTGTTCGGGCTTTGCAAACGAAATCTATAGGTCAGCTCGGAAGGGACGAGCTCGGTCCGGACTCTCTGCAATATGGAGAAATTCTGGCCGCAGGCAGATCAAGCCAAGGACACTGATTGAGGATGTAGACTACCTACCTAGACGTGAAGTGAGAAGTAGGACGATGGTATGCACGAACCAATGGATTAACCCCCTCCCCTCTCTCTCTCGCTCTCTCTCTCGCGCGCGCGCTACAGCTGAAATCGAAATCCCAAACCTGGCATGCTTTCATCAGGTAACTATCCCTGAAGTAATCGTGACCCGATTCACGACCTCGTTCCTTCCCCTTTTTTGGGACCCCCCTTTCGCATTCACCACCAGACGACCGCACAGACAGTGATGTTCGGTTCGCATGGTGGAGACATTCATCTGCTACGAAGGGTCTGGTAGGTGGGGTGGGTTTGTCAGAGGCAGAGGAGGAGGAGGAGGAGGAGGAGGAGGAGCAAGGGGACGAGAGATAAAGTGAGAGAGGCGTCAGATCAGGCACTAACTAATCGGCAAGTATTGAGGAAATTATTGTGCGCCAACGATTTGGGGGCTGAATCATGGAGAAATGTTGAGGGTAACACACGAGTATAATATTGAAATTGCGTGCGACGAAGAGAAATTGTAGCGGAAGTATGACTGCAGATGCATGGGCGAGTCCTTCAGCCTCTCTACGTTACTCCACTACAATCCCGATCTCTTCTTCTGCACATGCGTCCCATGAAACCCAAACCCAACCACCCTCCCCACATCCGCCCTCCCTACCTCGCACAAATCCCCCGCGTCCAAAACGAGCAAATAGCTCTTCCCCTCCGCCCCATCCAACACGACCGTCAACAACACGCCCGCATCCTCCAGACCAGCCCTGGCCGGATCAGCGACAAAGATCGGTTCACCGGCCGTATGGCCAAAGACGCTCCAGCGGATGTGGGTGCGGGTCAAGACGTCGTATTTGATGATTCCGTCGAAGAAGGTGGATTTGCCGGTGTCGGTGACGCCGTAGATGAAGCGGTGCTTATGGGTTTTGAAGGATGGGTTGAAGGTCGGGAGTTCGGGGGTGTTGGGCTTTTCTTCGGTGAAGATGGGGAGGGCTTTCAGGGGGTGCTGAGAGGACGGGGTTGGGGTGGAGGGTATGTTGGGGAGGCAAAAGCGGCGGAGTTCGGGGCGGCAGGTTGAGTAGCATGGGTCGCTGTAGGCTTTTGCGTTGGGGGAGTTGGAGGCTAGATTGTCGATGTAGAAGCGTTTGAGGCAGTCGAGATTTTCGTAGGCGGTGAGGTCGGCGATGATGTCGATTTTGGAGGGATCGGTAGGTGATGCTTCCTCGTATGCGTTGATGGTGTGGAAACAATAGAATGGGTCTGATTCATATGTGGCTACCACGCCTCTTCCACCGTTCTCGGGTGGGATGCGGTCAACCACAAACCAGGTGGTCGGTCTTGTAGCGTCAAAATTGGCAAGCGCATCGACGTAGTTTTTCGTCCATAAGATTGACACTCCGCCCACGGTGAAGAAAGCATTCCACACGCAGAGGATCACGTAGTGCTCGGTCAGGAAGAGCGAATGAAGGTATGCCGGAGTATGGCTGATTGTGGCTAGAATCGACGTTTTGCCTGAAGCTGCCGAGACAGTAAATATCCGATAAGTTCCACTTCGGCCAAATTCAAGATTGTAGTTGAAGACGTCGCCAGAAAGAGGGTCAAATTCGGCGTGAGCTGCGCTCGTCGGTCCCTTGAGCAACGAATGGAGCATTTTCTGTGAAGTAACGCCAATAGGCTCTAAACTCTCTGGATCAAGCATCTGTAGCATGCTACTGTCAGTTTTATTGCATAGTGTTGTAATCTCTTTCCCGTCATGCTTCCCTTCAAATTTGTCGCCTGTTCGCGTCAACCCTGGAAAATCGGCCGACAAGGTGACCGAAGCAGCAATATCATCCGGTTGCAAGTGAGGAGTTGGTCGAAAGAATGACTGCAGCTTTTGGAAAAATGAAAGGCAAGGGTCATATTTCGCGGCAAAGCTAAATCCAGTCCTTTCTCCCGTCTTTTCGATTCGAGTGATCAATCCATCGCAGGTAGAACGAGAGGTATGAGTCACTCTAGAAACAGGATGCCCAGAGTCTGGTGCATGAATCTGAAAGCGGTGAACTTGTGACAAACTATCAAACCAATGGTTGACCCTGTAGGTGGTGATTTTGCTGGTCTGGATCTGCCGAGGACCAAGGCTGCTGCGAAAGAGAACTCCGGCAACGTATGCTGGGATTGTGCCAACTACCTTTAATTCCGTTGGGGACGAATGTTGGTGTCGTACATCGAACTGGTTTGTTTTGTTAAACGTCGGACGCAGTGAGCCCTGTCATTGTGCTTACACCTTGCGCGTTGGGCCAATCATTGAAATGGCTCGTCTTCTCACTCAGGACATCCATATTTCCTCAGCAGCTTCCGGCGGCCCGTGCACGTATGAGATGAAACAAGAACTCGTTGTCGAAAAAGTTCCACCAATCCAGAGCGTGAAAATCAAAGGAACCTTCTGCGAAGCGTCCTTATCTAAAGACGGGGTTGAAGAGGAGGAAGCGATGTTGGAAGGAGCGGGTAAAGTTCAAACTGAGAAACAGTTGAAGTTACTGAGATAGATCGCGCAGAATGGGTTCTCAAAGCGAATATAATCTCAGATATGTCTCGTGTAAGGAAGCCTGAAGGGTGGGATGATTTTACGCCGCAGCCAACGTAATATTGGTGCTTTTCGCACGAAAGCCATTGTATGAAGGATTGAAACGCGAATCCTAGGACCGAAGCTTGCCTTCGCCTGGACTGGTCCTCGTCATCTCAAGAGCGTCGTTTCACAACAAACGAGAGATCCGGTTGCAGGTCATCGAGGGCTCGTTGATGCGCCTAATTCAGCGACAGCGGCGAATCAGAATACATCGAACGGGACATGGGGTCTTGAATCTGGGACGGATTGAGTTAAGTCGGACTGAGTAAGCGAAGTACCCAGGGCCAGACCCATCGGTCAATAAGAAACTCTCCTGGGAGAATTGATGGGCAAGTCTGGACCGATGTCTAAGCGACTTGGCCTGATCCTACATGGTGATTACTCATCCTTCTCCCACGTCTCGAGCGCACCACATTGCCTGATCCGGCATCTTGCCAGCCGCATACGCACGAGAGCTTCAGAGGTCAAACCTCGGTCGGGACGCGTTCAGCCCGCAGGCGCCATCATTCACCCGTCGCCGTAGGGTTGGAAAAAATGCTCAGCCGCCGGCCTTTTGTGCAAAGAAGGGAATGACATTCCTGAGTCGCATACTGATCAAGTGCGAAGAGATAGCTGAACATTTGTTGAACCGGTCTCTGGAACTGCGCCACGTGGAAATCCATAACTGTGAGTTTCAACACGGCAGTCAGAGACGGACAATTGCACGCGCGTGCCAAGGAGTCCATGTAGTCTTGTTGCCAAGAATCATCCACGGATTTCCATTTGTTCGAGTGGCTGGTATTATCGGCGTGGACCATCTCATTCGTTGGTGGAATTTGCTCGGGAAATGCCAACATGGGTCAGCGACGAATAAACCTCTACTGTGACTGAGATAGCCATGAGGGAGAGGGGCGTCTGAGATTGAATTTCACATGTGGGCCCCTGTGCCATTATCAGGTCTAGGTAGACGATTCGTTGCTTTCTTAGATGTTTCGATGAATGCCGAGACCCTTTGAAAGATCTGCTGAAGCGGTATCTACGATGTTCGTAATGACATGGTTGTCTGCTCGCGGAGGAGGCTGTTCTGGTCTCGTCGGAGGTCGAATAGGAATTTCGACAACTGAGTGAAAATACAGATGAAATTGTGTGCTGGGTTGGGATTTAGGCTTGTAGCGAGTTCGCAGGATTGTCGCTTTGGTCTTCACGCTGAAACTGAAACTGATTGATGACCTTGACCTCGATCTGGCTAGCACTATCACTCTCGCCGCCAATTCGGCTCGAGCTCCCGCTACGACTTCGACTCTCATTTTGGAAGTATTACTGGAGCTTCGGCACGTCCTCGGATGTCGAATATGCAGGAGTAACATCCATCTGCCGGATAGAGGGTTCTTTCGTACCATGACAGATAGGACGGTCCGCCAGAATACCCACAGTCGTTGCAGGTGTTAGCGTACTAATGAGGTCAGCAAGCTGTATCAAACTGCCGGTTTCGGGTTCGACAGCAACGTACTGGTTTGTTGCGGAGACAATGCCACTGGAGAAGTTGAACGGTGAGTCCAAAGATGAAGGAGAGGGCATTTGAGGCTGCCTTTGCCACGAGGGACTTGTGCTGAATTTGGGCGGCATAAGGGCACTGTTGGCCGTAGGCGAAGCTACTCTCAATGGCAAATTACCATCTGATTTGGAAATTTGTCCGCTTCTGCGGGCGACCTGCTGGGTTGCGAGGACTGAAGATGCACCTTTGACGAGCAGAGATGCAGTTCTTACATGCTTTGCCATTAGAGATGCAGCGAACCTTCCGGAAATGGCACTCATCGCAGGCTTCGCTATAGACGAAACTAGACTTGAAAGTAGGATCCATTGTGTTGCGGAGAAAGCTTTCCAGAGAGTCTGAGTACTGGTAATGCGAGGGTCAAAGCTTCACAAGCAGAAGAGCCATTGTCTGGGATCTAGAGACGGGATCCCACGTGAGCGTTGGCTGGGACGCCGGTTGATTTATCCACGTGTATGAAGGCATGGTTGCCTTTCTCCTGGCATCATGCCAGCCAAGCTGTCCACGTGCAAGCTGAATCATGTCTGATGGTATAAGATTTAGATAAGTATGAATCAAAAGGTCCTTCGTAGTCGTGGCAAGCATTTCCGGGGTCCGAGTCAAGCGAAGACGGGGCCAATATCTGCCGCCTGGAAATTCGATGAGGGCAAGACAGCCGCAAATGGTCATCCAGCATGCTAGAAAGCGTGGTGTCGTCAGCGTATCCAGGTGGCCGGGTCTTGTATTTGCGACACGCGCAATTGGATGAACAGGAAAGATGCATGGTGAAGGAGAGAGGCGCATTCTCGCTTAACTCGCTGTCCGAAGCCGTTGGCTACGCCGCGTCAGGGATTTGTATCTCGACTCCCATGAAAGTAACGTGGATAAACACCATGCGAGTGAAGATCTCATGGTCTTTTGCAGTCATTCGCTTTTCGTAAGGGCCCGCTGCCACTGTTCCTCGCCAAAAGCGAAGGAACAAAATCCTGCCTCTTCGTGAGAGCGGGCAACAAATAGGCTGGGGATTTTGATACAGGATATGCGGTAAGCGAAAGATGGTACGGAGTACCTTGCACGCTGTGTAAACGTAGGTACACTCCGATCGGTTCGCTATAATACATCATGTCCCCGCTCTCAATACGTGGCCTGAGCATACTTCGACGACGAGCAATACCAGAAGAAGGGTTTGTTGCCGAAAAGCCGTCTTGCAGTTCTAAGCAGCGTCTCCAACATTCTCAGTACCCCATTTATCTACATGTTAAGCAAATAGCTAGAAGCGCTTGAAGGTATCGTAGAGCATTTTGCCTTGCCCCCACTCGCCGAATTGAGTAGCAAAAGCTGCCTTGATGTTCTCCGGGTCGGCGGTAATGATGAATCGGGTCGCGCCCATGACCGCAACCTCCGCCGTATAGGAGCCTCTGGCCGCAGAACCATTTTGCTCGAAGATCCATTCCCAGAACTCGAGAGAAGTGTTGTTCTTCCAGGTTCTGACCGCCTCCCAAAAAAAATTCAATTCCTTGAATGCAATGTCAATCGTGTCATCGAGTGTAAGCGAGGATCTCACCTAGCGGTCCCCTGATCCCAAGGCGCTGCGACGCGTCTGCCATCGCTGCAAGTAGAGTGAAACAACGAAAACGGCAAACAGAATCAGGGGTGCATATCTCGAAGTCAAGTATGAAAGAATGCGAAAAGCGGACAGACAGTTCACAAGGAAAGCATTTCAAGGATTTGTTGTCATAATTTACCTCGCCACTGTTGCTAACTTGTAGTAGGCATTGAGTCTAAATCGTTTTCACTACCTCGATGCGACATGGTGGTGGACTGACATAGCTCGGACTGGTTGGACGCAGAGAATGCATGAGTGACCGAGAGGGCTCGGAAAGGGTGTCCGGCGATGACCATTTCTTGAGCCCTATCGCACGCCCTTCTTTTGCTCCTCCCCGGGAGAAACTTCGTGATCGGGTCGTCCACTTAGGAAACGAACATCGGAAGCCTTTCATATCGCCGATAGGTAACGAAAAGCTCGCTCGGTGACGGCTGTGCAGTTAGCACGGATGAAAGGCAAAGATTTCAAAGAGCAGTCGGGGACTTTTGAGGATAAATCAATCTTGCTAGCAGACTATGCTAGTTCCGTCCTAGCTTATTTGGCCCCTTTATTCAATCTTGATACGCATCCGATAGTCGGCTTAGTTCGCTGAATAATCGATTATTGGTTACTCCGTGTCTCGAGGATCCTAACGCTCTCGACGGCTGTTAGAATCGAAGGTCTAGTAGCCTTGCTGTCTAGTGTGTAGGAGATCTTGGAGGGTGGCCTTCTCAAGACGAGGCAGTGCACTCAGGAAGGACTACCACTCAGGAAGGACTACCACTCAGGAAGGACTACCACTCAGGAAGGACTACCACTCA
>JAABUK010001092.1_pt1 | contig 53187 bp, 44 predicted proteins | sample 5559141 | NCBI WGS metagenome assembly JAABUK01 (sample SAMN10711869, study PRJNA513367) | rock metagenome | isolation source: Antarctica rocks | place: Antarctica: Victoria Land, Pudding Butte nord | collected 2016-01-03 | reverse complement strand
AATGCGGAGCTGAGTTCTGAGAATGCGCTGTATGCTGATGAGGCGGTCTTGTAGTGCCCCTCGGCGCCGTGGGCGATCACACCGGGGGAGATGCCGAGGAAGGGGGTGTCGAAGGCTAGGAGCCCGATTATCTGGGGAAACATTTTTGTCTTCTGGTCGGTTTTCCCAGATTTGCTGTTTGGTGAGGAGGAGGAGGAGGTGCTATCAGTGGTGGTGTTTGGTGGGTTGTAGGTCGGGTGGCTTGTTCCGGTTGTGGAGTTGAGGGTGGTGTTTGATGCGAAGTTTGAGTTTGTCTTAGACGAAGAGGAGGAGGAAGTGGAGGAACACGAGGAGGACAGAGGTTGCTCGTTTGCTAGTAGGAGGAGCGTCTCAGCTGCCACGATGCCGCCCATGGAGTGGCCTATCAAGATTGTGTGTACAGATGGGTCGACGGTCGGCGACGGGGTCGAGTGTGCGACTTCGATGTCTATCACTCTGTTTTGAAGCCTGTCATTTCACAAGCACGACCCGACAGTTAGCAAGCATGATGCTCACCCAACACTTCTCCTCTGCGGACGTATTTGCGAGACCTTGAAGTCTAAGGAAAGGGTCAGTCCTCACCATTCTCGAAATCTCTCCACACAGTCCTTCAATTCTCCTTTCGTCTCGAACTTTGGATACTGAACGGCAAGGACATCGATCTTTGGTAGGGCATGACTGATCAATGCGCGGAGGTGCTCAGGAAAGGTGCCAAATGTATCGTCACCGCCCTAGAATAGGAATTGCTTCGGTCAGCTCAATTCAAAGAACCGGGTCATTATCGCGATGCGGCCGTCCTTGGAGGTGACTTTTTTCTATTGTGGATGACAGACGACAGACCTTGAAACCATGTACGAATACGAGGAGCAACGTCTTCCTCATATTCATCGAATGCGACAGGAGTCGATTTCTTCATTCGACAGGTTTCTGACATGGTGTTCACAGCTGCGTCATCCTGGACCAATTCCGCTTGGCAAGCATTTTCACATTGTCCGCATGGACATTCGCGGATTGACTATCCACAGACCGAGATGATACACCGTGCAGGACAGGAAATATTGTCATGCTTGACCTACAATTGGGCGGGATCTGGTCATGCTGAATTATCATTGGCTTGACTGATTGGATAGCTAATGCAGGGAAACGAACGAGTGTCGAAACGACATCGCAGAAGCATCCAACCTGAACAAAAGAAACTCTCCCCTTGGTCAACCTCCACATTACTCAACGTATCCGCCTGTGGCAAAATCTTTGCCGGGTATCATCATCCTTTCCTGGTGGTATTGGTACAACAACGAGGGTATCAACCGCACAAGCCCATCCCACCCCACCAAAGCGCGAGCAATCGATGTTAAACCCACATGTGGCCCTGTTAACCAGCGGTCACGGCACTATGGATACCAGCGTGCGTACCAGCGTGTGTACCGGCTTGTGGACCGTTTGCCTGAGCATCTTTCATTCCGAAGGCTTGATCAACTTGATTGCTGAACCCGCCGGATGGGTTTCCGTTGGTTGATGCGTAACCAGGAGATCCCGCACTTGCACCTACACCTTGGTTGTAGCCGTGAGATGCCGCCTTCGTGCCGTGGCCGGAACCTGGAGATGAGAGGTTTCCGCCGCTAGATTGCAGACCGGAACCACGAACACTGCCAGACGCAGCATTGTGGGGCTTGCGGGTGACTGAAGCCAGCTTGGGAAGGTCGGTAGATTCCTTTGCACTACCAATACCAAAGACGGGCGACTCCCACTTGTCTCCCTTGGCTGCAAGCTCCTTGAATTCAGTGGCTTTGGTCGAAATGCCACCTGGGAGTCTGATGTCCTTGAAGATGGAGTCATGCTGGGTGACAGCCACGTTTACTGCGGTGCTATTAGTCCTGGCCCTATCATCGTTCAAGAAATGCTTACCTTTGGTGTTGGAAGCCTTATCCTGAGCAGCTTCCTTCTTGGCTGTCATCTTCTTCTGAATAGCACTGACGTACTCCTTGTAGATGTTGGTGACATTGTCTGGATCTGGGTTAGACTTGGCTCGCTCAACAGCCCTCTGGGCTTCTTGGTGAACATCGTAGAGATAGGCATCGGCTTGAGTGAAGGAGTCACGAATTTGTTTCTCGAGGACCTTCTGGATGACTGGACGCATGACCATCAACAGGATCGGCTTGGCAATACCGAAGAGGAGTTTATGGTTGGACTGCTTGATCTTGATCTTCAAGTTTTTAACATCGACGGTGACCTTGTCAACCTTGGCAAAGTTTTGACGATCTTTCTTGTGAGCAGTCGAGGCAGCGATCTTGAAGCTGAAGCCTTCACCGCCCAGGAAGATATCCATCACACCGGTGTCAGTGATGGAGGGGAATCCTTGCTTCTTCTTGACATGGTAAGAAACATCTTTGAGATCCATTTGGACACCCGAGGCCGAGATCATGATCTTGTTGTCATGTTTGTTGCTGATCTTCTTGCGGCCCCAGCGGAAGTAGTTATCGCTGCCAAATTCGAGAACATTTGGTGCAAGGTTGTCGCTTTCGATGACCAGGTTTTCCACCACAGCATCGATCATTGGGTCGGACACCTCGATGCGAGGGATGGGAACATAGCGAGTGTGCTCGAAAACGGCGGGCAAGATGACAGTGCTGACATCTTTGAGAAGATGCTTCTTGAACACTGGCTTGCCATTCTCATCGTTACCCAGATCTTGGAACAGTCTCTGCATGGCCAGTCCGAAAGCCTTGTTCTGCGGGTCTTGGTCAAATTGATCAGCAAGAAACTTGGCTTCATCGATGACGCGGTTGGTGTGATCGCGGTATCGTTCACGGAGGAGGAACTGTCCATGGTCGTACAATTGGTTCCATTCTTCATTGGCCTGATCCTGGAGAATGAAGCCCTGCTCTTTCAGACATTTGCGGATGAATTTGTCGACCGACTTGAACCAGTTCTTCAGTTCTGGATCGCGGTCGGCATCGGCGTAGATGTTCTTGATGGATTCGAAGAGATCTTCGGTGCTGGTGCAATTGGCGAAGCGCTCAATCAAAGTCTTGATTTTGGTCAGCGGTTCTTTGTTTGCGCGGACGGCTCCTAGAGAGAAAATACCTTGAGGTCAGTTTCTGCGGTCTGCAAACTGTCATCAGTACGGGCACCTTTTACAGTTCCAGCACCAGCCTGAGACACGTCACGGCCATGACGACCATACGTCTCGGCAAGATCGAGTAGGGTTTCAATGGCTTGTTGGTCTGTGGGACATCAGTACATCGCCTGCAAAGTCGGAAGATGGATGCAACATACAATCGGAATGACCCTGAATCTCCGTGATCATCTTCTTCAATCGCCAGATGGTCTGCTCGCGGCGTTGCTTTGGCATCTTCTCGCTCAAATAACCCTTTGCGGCTTTGGCGACCTGATTACCACGTTGCTTGGTTTCCTCCGGTACGTTAGCCGACGCTTGTTCTCTCAGAGTTCCAGCGGCCGCTTGTGCGCCTGCTTGGCCAGATTGCTGATTGTATTCGCCATCGACGGTGGGCTGTCGATCTGCGGCACTGGCAGCATTGTTGGCGGCTTGGTTGACATCATCCTTGCCGAAAGGCCTCTGCTTATCGTAAGTGGCCTTGGCCTGGGATCTCAGGCTGTTCTTGGAGAGGTCTGGAACATCGTGCCATGTATTCTCCTCGGCAGCTTCATCGAGCTGAGCAAGTTGGTCTTCATGTGGGTTGACCCTGTTCGCCGCATTCTGGGCAGCATCACCAGCCATGTCCCGGATCAGGATGGAGGCGTCATTGAGCAGCTTTCGGAATTGACCATTCGAGATGAGTAAGGTCCCGAGCGTCCTCAGGCCATCCAATACCTGCTTGCCATGTTGCTGAGCAGTTTCTTTATCGGTGGGAGCACCAGGCAGCTTGGCATCGCCTCCGCTGAGATGTTGGGTTTGCCAGATGAAGTCCTGGAGCAGATTTCCCTCGTTCTTGGTAAGAAGAAGAAATTTGGCTTGCTTGATCACCTCTTGAAGATCCGCAATGAGTTGGCGACCCTCTTCCGATAATTTTGGCGATGGCTTGGCGAGCGCTCGAGACGAGAGCGTGCTGTTGAGCGCGACATCGATTTGTTTGTTCTGGTGCAACAGTCAGGGGGTTTCGGCAGCAATGGCATGACAAGCAGGGATGAAGAGAGACTTACCGAGGGCACTTTGCCTCTGGAGAATGCTACAGGTGGACGTGGTCAGTCTTTGCTGATATGCGGTTGAGTGGGAAAGTTGCATGGTAGGTGTGTGACGTCAAGCGGGAAGAAAGGGAGCTCATGATCATACCATTGTAGATGCCGTAAAGCTGGAGCTTTTGATTGATATCCTGTGAGGAATGTCAGTGGATGCGATCAGAGCAAAATCCGAGGTGAAATTGGTCACCTTCTCTTTGACCTTGGTGTCGGTCGGCCGATTCACAGCAGCCATGACGGTGGATGTTTCTCTTTGTTGACGATGACGATGAAGATGAAGAGAGAAATGCACGCGAACGGGGTATCAGATGCAATCAAGGAGTAAGCTGACGAACGGTGTCAGTCTGGGGGGATGCAGATGCAAAGGTGATAATGTGGTGGTATGGTGAAGGAGAGAAGGAGAGTAGGGTGAGCGGAGGCAGTTTGGAAATATTTGGGAGTGACGCGCCTGGGCGTAACGGGGCTTGCGGGTCGCTTTGAGCTAGCTAGTTGAGCAGTGATTACGCCGTACTGAACACACGCAAATGAGCCCAGGCCATACTCCGTACTCTCAGCCGTCTGCGATCCTCTATCAGCCATCAGCCATCAGCCATCACATCCAAGTTCTGCCCAGCTCCCAGCCAACGCTTCCAGGTTTGGAGCAATTACATCACGAATGCCTTGCACAGCAGCAGCCAGCTCCAGATTAGCCACACGCTTAGAGCCTTGGCACATCAAATTCCACTAGCTCCCGCGCCAGGGCCAAAGCCCCCTGCTAGCCAGATCCGGGGGTAAATTGCGAGGGGCGGAAGGGGAGGTCAGTGGCGCCGGAGGCTGATTGTGGACGGCCAATTCGATAGACTCTCTCCTAGCGCCCCGACTAGCCAGCACTACCACCAAGCAAACGAATTAGCACCCTGAAGCACCCTCAGTTGACTGGTTTGGACCGCCCAATGATCGGCATTTGCCATCCGCCTCGTTCTGGTGAGACGAGGATCAATTCAGGCCTCGGGCCAGGCAAATGATCATGATTCATATCGGCCATCCCACTCTAATCCGAAGTGCAGGAAAGCTCAACAATTTGTAGAGGTCCATTGACCCGCAGAATTGCACGGCTGGTTCCAAGTCGAAGTCGCCGATATTCCCGGATGCTCCGGACGAGCGCACTCTTGTCGATGCTACGCGGTGAAAGCATGTAACCATGGAACGTTTTCTGCTCAGTAGTAGTAATCTCGGTCTCGGTATGCCCTTTCAGCAAATGGCTGAGCCACAAAGGAGATGAACAGAGTGTTGTTGAGCGTCATCTCGGTGAGGATCTGCAGTAGAGAGACAAGACTACCAGTAGACCTGTGATCGTGCCAAGCTGTCAATCTTGTGCCTCCTCGAGCTTCCAATCGACGCGCACCCGGATGACGATGCTCCTGGCCATCAATCAGGGAGCCACTTCCAGCCAATCAGCCCAGCCTTCATTCTTTGGCCGAACTCTATCCAGTAGACGCGCCGGGATGCTGGAGATATTGCACGGGCAATGGGCAGCATACCGGTCCAGGAGGGTGCATCAAACCTCTTGCCTTGTCTCCCCGCCCGCGCTGCTCTGGTGTGTTCGATCTACCAGTATTGACACCAGTAACTAGTTACTCTGTCCATTGATATTACTGCATGCCACATAGTTGCGACCAGCTGGTGAGGTCGCGCGACAAAAGGCCAAGGCTAGAGCACGTGACTGCGTGTCAACGCCAAGGAAATGTGACCTGGTCCGCCAGTGCAACTCACCTCCTCCCCCTCCCCCTCCATACTCGTCCTGGTGTGCGTTCCCCCTGACGAGTTAGAACAGTATGGCGCCAGCCCGCAAAGCGCAGACCCGTCTGCAACTCGCTTCCCTCCCCCTTTCATCCTCCTCGCCGTCGAAAGAGGAATACTCCCCCAGCGTCCAAGACAGACTTGCAAACGTGCGTTTCAAAGGCGGCGAAGCGCGATTGTTGCAGAAGCGTGAGGTAGCCTCCATACCGACGCCTGAACCATCATCGCAACCTCATCCAGCATCATGGGAAGGAGACAAGGCCGCGATTAGTCAAAATGATGAGGATGACGATATCGAGTCCCCAGCTACAAAGCGCCGCAGAACTACTTCCAGCCGACCTCGCCAGACCACTTTGACTCCCCGCAGGTCATGCAGGTTCCAAGACCACGCATCCACCCATATTAGACCATCTTCGTCCGCCTCATCCTCATCTAGCCAACGATTGCATTCAATCGAGATTCCAAGTCCAACTCCTACCAGACGCACTCGGTCTGTTCGTCTTGAGAAAGCACCATTGCAGTCGAGTCCACCTCCGCAGTCAAGTACAGGCTTGTCTGATCTTGGCTCGCCAGAGACAACTGGAGATGACGACGATGCGATAGCTACCAGGCCTACTGTACAGCGGCGACGCCCTAGGAAATCATTTGCTGCCGAAGACGATTTCATCGTTCCGGACCATGAGAACATTGCACCTTCCATTGATGAGGACGATGTGCTCATCGCGCCTTCGAAGCCACGAGAGTCGACCTTGGTCAACCATACGCCCAGAAGTCGTCGACTAAAGAGCAGGCGCGAACATCGAGAGCTTAAGGAGGACTTGGAGGAGCTTCAGGATTCAGATTCTCCACAACTGCAGAGCTCTCGTACTAGAGGGGCTCCTGTAAACAAAGAGTGGAAGCGACGCAGAGAGTATATCGAGCGCCTGAAGAGACGTCGAGCTGGCGAAATAGAGCCAATACAAGTCGACACCGACGAAGATGGGCAACCAGTGGATATTGACTGTATTGCAAATTACACCCCAAATGCATCAAGAGGCTTTTTTGCTCAACGCAGTAACGCGTACATGGAGAAATCGTCGTCAGAAGACGATGAAGTACTGCAAGATCCTACTCTCGACATCGATGAGGACGATTTCGTGGTGTCTGACGAGGAAGAGCCATCGTCAAACCGCCTCGGCCGCCCTCATCCCAACATCCCCCTCGAATTCACATCCTACGCAAGCGCCAAACCTCGCGAACTTTTCGTCCACGTGATCGAATGGCTGGTCAAGAACAAGATCGCACCTGCCTTCTCGCGCCACGATCCACTATGGAAGCTGGCCTTTACAAAAATCCAAGACGAAACCACCGCACAGGCAGGTTCACGACTCAAATCCAGCGCCTGGACCGGCCCCTTCATGAACGCCTTAAACGCTCGTCCATCTCTCTCGACTAGGGAGTTGGATCCGGGCGAGAATTTCATGCGTGGCTGCGACGCCTGTAATAGGACGAATCATCCTGCGACTTATGGGTTCGTTTTCTCGGGCTCAGCATACCACCATGACTCCCTCGAACCAGTAGACCCAGACTCCTCCGAAGCAGAAATCGAAACCGAAACCAACCATGACAACGCCAGCGTCGATTCTCGCGGCCACGCCCTCCCTGACATCTCCACACAATTCTTCCTGGGCCGCTACTGCGCCGCCAACGCCGAACTCGCCCACAAATTCACACACTGGAAACACAACCTCAACGAAGACTTAATCCGCTACCTCGAATCGCAAGGCCTCCTCTCCGCAGAAGAAATCGTCCGTCGTGAACGATCAACAGGCGGGCAGAGGAAACGAGAGAAGGAAGCAGAGGAGACTGTTGATCAGATGAAAGCTATCGGCGTGATTGATGAGTTGTGGAAGGGGTTTAAGAATGATCTTGAGGATGCGAGGATCGGGATGGAGGGGCATGAGAAGAGGGGTGGGAGGGGGAGAGGGAGGATTGGGAGTGTGAGGGTGCCAACGGTCAGTGATCTGTTGCGGGTGGAAGATCCTGGGGTGGAGAGAGCTTTTGGGGTGGACTCTGATCGTGAGACAGTGAAGACGCAGGCGAAATTGTTTGCTAGTGATGACGAAGGAGAGTAAGTGTGAGACACTCAACTCCGTGAAACAATCGTCTGCGAGTGAGCTAGATTCGAAGATGAAAGGCAAGGAGCAAGCCCCAAGACTTTCCACAGCATCTCTCCCTCTCCCTCTCCCTCTCCCTCTGCGCAAAGCACATCAAGCATGAACCCAAGATAGCCAACTTGCCACTATAGGGAGGCAACCCTCCCTCTCCTACCACTCCAGATCCTTCCTACCCAACTCCTCATAACCAACCACGACTCCCAGCCATCTCCCTCAGCACTCGCCTCTCATCTCCTCTCCTCTCCTCTCATCTCACCTCTCCCTCTCTCTCATCGCACACGCAACTTCTTTTCCTCCGGACCCGCCTACCTACCTGCCTACCTACCTAATCAACAAAACATGCTCAGCAAATGATTGAACGGATGAATGAATGATTTACACACACACTAGTACCATTCACGCTTTTTCCTATCCTCCCTGGGCATTTGCTGGATTTGTGGTTGGATGGATATATGGGGTGGTATATCGTATGACTGATACTGATACGGCCGCTGACACAGGTCCAGACACAGACACATGATTTACTGAGACATGGCCAGATCATGGGGTAAGTATCCAAAACGTAGATCGGTCGGTTGGAAATCCAATTACGGGATAGTTGCATGCGTCGTGGTGGATGGAGAGGTTCCAGTCACATGATTTACATATTCACGATGTGGATTCGAGTCCGGCGCGGGAGGCGAGCTGGCTTATATGAGGTTTGATGTGGTGGGAGTTCCCATTCCCATTGTCGCATTGTCGATTCTGAGGGTTTCCTGGTTGTTCTTGACAGCGTTTCTCCAGTGTAGGGCAATAATGGAACCGGCTCAGGCTTGGGACTCCGCTTAGGTAGCCATGCCCAGCCTGCCCTTTACCCAGCCCATCACGCCGCTCCTCGGTGGTGGAGGTTCAAAAAGCACGTCCTCCCTCTCCAGCTCCCCCGTCTGCTCCTCCCTGCTCTTCCCGGCAGCACCACCATCACTTCCCCTTATACCTTCCTCACCATCAAACCCCCTAAATCCCTCCTCCCCCTCCCTCTTCCCACTCTCATCCACGCCCTCCTCAGCAACCTCCTCCCGCCTCCACGACGGCATCGACCTCTCCCCCCTCATCCACGCATCATCCCCCATCCAATTTCGCATCCCCCCAATCACATGCACACTTCTATCCACGAAATAAAACCTCCCATCCTTGCCAGCCCGGGTCGAATAAGCCAGTCTCTCCAATTCGCCGTGGGAGACTATCTCGGGCCAATTGGCGGCGTAGGCGGTGTCGCGGAGGTCGGACCAGAAGATGCGGATTGAGGGGGGTGGGTGTGAGGATGAGGAGGAGTGGGAGGAGGAGGGCGCCGGTGGTGGGGGTGGGGGTGAAGTAGGGGTGGTGGTGGTGGTGGTGGCGGTGAGGGTCGTTGTGTCTGTTTGGCCAAAGGACTGCTCTTCCTTTCGTACTTGTACTTCCTTTGGTATGTCATCTTCGTTTCGTGGATCCTCGCGCCTTTGGACGGCCTCTTCCTCTAGTACAGCGTCTTCTTTTGGTACGGCCGCTTCTTCTGATACAGCTCCTTCTTTTGGTACAGCCTTCGCTTTTGGTACAGCTTCTTCCTTTGGTTTAGCCTCTTCTTGTGGTAAATCTTCCTTTTTTGGTACATCCTCTTCCCTTTCGGGTAAGATCACCTTCCTCAATGCCCTGAATCGATCTGTCACAATTCTTCCGTTTTCACCCGAAACCCTCTTCCTCAATGCGATGGATGGTTCGGTCACAATTCCTCCGTGTTCAGCCGAGATTCTCTTCGCGGCGTACCTCTCGAGTCCCCACTTAGTCCCCTCCTGTGCCTTCTTGGTCATCTCTTTGTATCTGTTTTCTCTAAACCCCTCCAGCTTCAAATTTGCCCTCAACCTCTTCTTCCGCCTCCTCCCCGCTGCGTCTAATCGCTCTGCTAGGCGCGTTTTCATCATCTCTTCCACCGAGGCTGGGGAACGCAAGTGCCCTTCCTTTTGCAGCAAGTCCGCCACGAACGCAACGTCAGCAACAGAAGTGGCTTTCTGCATCATCAGGGCTTTTGCTCGATCGTGCCGGCGAGCAAGTCTTCGAAGACCATCTGGGTATGGTTTGCCTTCGTTCTCCGCGTCCCATTTTTCTTCTTCTTCCTTGCTCATTTTGGCTCGCGCTTTTTCTGAGGCGGATTGTGTCATCGTCATAATTAGATAGTCGGGAGGCTTGAGTTGGCGTTGGAGTGAAAGTTCACGGAGGTGGTGGTATGCAAGAAGACCAGAATAGGAGGATGGGAAGTGTAGGGAGAAGTACGGTGTCCAGAGGTCGCGGCGTAAGGATGCAGGGACCGTCTTTTTGCCGTGGAAGACTAGTTGTCGGAGAATTTGATTATTCTATTGAGGACGATCTCTAAGTAAGTATAGAAGCTTCCAGCGGATGGCAATTATGTTCAGAATGATAGATCGTGGAGATTGCATACATCCATGACCTTCGTCAAACTGTAAACCACCTGCGCTGTTCTTATATGTGCATATGCATACACATTTTCTCCGTGATGCTCATGCATCAGCGCCTTCTCTATCCTCCGACTCTCCTTGAACCGTTCCGCCTTTGCGGCATTGGAGGATAAATCCCGCGGTTTTCCAGAGGCTTCAGGCCGTGGAGGTGGAGGGAGCTTTGCCTTTCTAGCGTCGACCTCCGCCCAGTAGGCTTGGACCGCTTGTGATGCAGGGCGCCTTTCACCTTGTAGACGTCGACGGTTGAGCGTCTCCTTCGTATATAACCGGGTCTGAGGGGCTCGGTTGAGACGATGGAAAAGAAAACGAGGCCTGTGCCTCAGATTTTGGGGGATGACATCCATCTTGGAAGAACAGTGATAAGATTGGAGCGTGCAAAGAAGGTTAGATGCAACTACCGTGGAATCATGATGTTATGGGCTGGTGATTACCCAACTGATGAAAGCCGTGAATCAAGCTGTTCCGCGCGATATATTTCGAGAGAGCTCTGAAAATGGCGCTAGGCCTTTTTGGATAGAAGCAATTCGGAGACGGCTGTTCAGGCAGGTTGTAGAATGTCCAGACGTTTGATTAACCATCATTCCAGGTTATGTACATTGATCACACTGGTCCCCAGCTAAATGATCATATCCAGTTCCACCACCGCTATGCAGAAATCAAGGTATAGGCGCGTCAAGCATACAGACTCATCAACGCTGATGTCCTCATTACGGGCTTTTCGCCTTTTGCCTGGCCCTCCTGCCAGTACCCCTTCCTGTCGGCACTACTGTCGCATCATCCTTGATCTTTTTCCCCTCCTTTGGATTGGGAGGCTTGATATCCTCCTGACCTTTGCGGGTCCTATTTCTTCTCCTTTCGGCCAGCATCTCTCGGAGAGCCACAGCATCGTCCGGGTTTTCGTACCCAAGCTGGGTCATCTGCGGTAGCTCCGCCTCCTCCTGATACTCCTCGCGGTACAACGCTGCCTCTCCCAATTCAATTGAAGACTCCTTCACGCCTCGTTCCGGAGCAGAAGCGCGTCCTGTAAAGCTGCTTCTCCCACCCGCCCCTGCACTGCCAGGACGCTTGCTTTGACACGTCTCATCCAAGATAACACTGCCTAGCCCGTCAGTGTTGACGCTGTCTATCGAGCTAGCCCGTGAAGCCCGCATGTTTGAACCCTCCCGAGACGAATTAGACATGTTGCTCAATGCACGACCCAATAGCCTCCTCTTTCTGGTTTCGCCATGAGAGTTGGCAGTAATCGGATTCTTTGCCTTGCTTTTCCCGAGCAACTCTTTTATTGCTCCATTGATTGACTCTGCTCGCGGAGGTAGGTAAGTCGTTTTCCCTGTCGAAGTCGCCTCGGGCGCGGAAGGACTCTCATCGTCCTGATTTCCGCTTGCCAGACTGGACTGCCTGCCGAAGTGGCGGAACAAACGTTGTGCGCGAGGAGATGGAGCTAATTCAGACTTTGGTGGCGAATTAGTTGATATTTCTTGCAAAGGCAGGCCCGTCCCGGCCACTTCAGCATCGAAGTTGCGATCCTCCTGTGGCTCTTGCTTATTTGCAGCAGCAGCTAGATCTATCGAAGCGGTTTTCTTCTTGCTGCGAAGCTCACTGCCGCCCTCTCTGTGGCGAGGGGTCTTGGGAAATCCCTCTCCAGGAATCACCATCGCTCTCGGCGCTCTCGAAGTCTGATGGCTGTCAGCATCGTTAGCAACGGAGTCCCGCAAGACAGATTTTCTTGCAGATTGGGCTGACTCAGCGTGCAACCCATTGGTAGCAAGCTGCTCGCGACGTTCGATCTGTGCAGCTTCAGATGGTCTAGCGGAGACGACAGCATTCGGGTCAGCAATGATTGTTGCGGACGATTGCCCTTGTTCGAGGAGAAACGCGCGAAAGGATTGCATTTGACCGCTACGAATGCACGCCCAAAGCCATTCAATAGATACAGCTGGTATACGCCACTCGTGGGCATGTCGCAACTTCTCCTTCCCCGCTTTGCTCGAATTGCACAGTAGGACTGATATGCCAGTCTTCAATACTTGGTCATATTTTGCGCCAAGCAATCTAACAGCCTGGGACAAGTGAAGAAGGTCGATATTTCCCACGCCAGTCGAATTGATCACGAGTTTCTCGAAGCCTGGTATCGGGAACAGCCGAATTGGTCGACTGAGCACATGTTCATCCGGCTCAAAGAATCGTTTGGACTGCAAACAACGCTCCGCCCACATCTCTGTGACGACGTCTGGTGGAGGATCAAGGTGCTCCACAGAGGGGAGATCAGAGAAGGGGTGGTTGTACGGGATGACAAGAAACAGTCTATGCGTGTGCGGTGTCGTAGTAGGATCTAAGTCTATCAGAGACTGCAGTATCTCTCCGTCATTGCTGAGTATGTGCTCTTGGAGGATTGACGTCTTTGAAGCGTGTCAGCAAACCCTCGCGTCGCCTAGGAATGGCCAGCTTGCCTTACCTGTCTCGAAGTGAAAGCGTAGAGGAGGAATCCAAAGCCAGAAAATATTCCCCTCTTACTGCGCGGTTGATCAGTAGTAGTCGGGTCTCTTGTGGTCAGTTTCCTTCGATCATCCTCCATGCCTGTACTATCAGTCGCGAATGATTTGAGCTCCAAGACCGCAGGTTTCAGGGCTGGTACAGATTTGGACGGTCTCAATTGGTCTTTGCTCGCCCATTCTTCGCCTGGTGGACCACTCACGATCTCACTCCAGAGGGTCTCGCTCTGGCTTCCCAATTTCGCACTGGCTGTCCTTCTTAACTTTCGGGGTATGTCTAGCTCGGCTTCTTCATCACGAGTACGTTTTCCAAGCTGGATCTTGGCTCTAGCTTGTCGGTTCCATGCTCCGGCTCCTTGTTTGTCCTTCGGAACAGAAGGATGATACAATGTCTCGTCAAGAATCATGCGACGATCAAAACTGTCCTTGAACCACTTGAGACCGACAATTTTGATTCCCCACTGATCCGCATATTGGTATTTTTTCCCTTCCGGTGTATGAGCGATGAGGTGTGTGACTTCCTTTGTGAGATCTCCACGATATTCCCCTCCATGCGCCTCAATTGTGTCCTGCAGTTGAGCTCTGAAAGTTACTGCAAATGAGCGTCAGACATGTCGCGCTGCCAAATCCAAGAAGCTTACAGTCTTCAAACCCAGTGACACATATTCTCATGCCTGCGAATGTTGGCAGTCTGTATTCATCCTCCAGTGCTTCGAGGTTGACATCGTCGCCTTGCATCCAGGCCTGTCGGACAGCCTCAACCCATTCCAGTCGGAGAACCTTTATATCCTCTCGTTCTTTGGCAACATATCTGTATTTGGGGGTGTTGCTGTCTCCAACTATCAAGTGGGTGACGTCCGAGGTGAGATCCAGTTTATGTTCTGCGCCCATCTGTATACCAGCCTCAGCCATGTGAGTCTACTCTAGGTCAGAATGCGCTTCCGGCAGTAATGGTGTTGTGAGGCAGCATACTCGTTGCTCGGGTGGAATAGATGTGCAACAGAGCACAGCGCCTTTGAGGGGCTTCTCCATATTGTCTGTCGCATCTCTTAGTTAGGAGCAGGACATTTAGAAGCGGATTGAGACCAACATCTGCCCCCATCTTTGCTGCTCATGCTCGATCACCTAATTTTCATTGCTGTTTATTCGTGGGAAGAGTCAATCACTTGCCTGCGCTGGCAGTGTACTCTGATCTGTCGCGTGCTATTGAACGCGCTCTGTAGTCTTGGCACCTTGGGTCGTCGCTTGTGAGCAGATTTGTTCTACATGTGACCGTCAGGTCGATAGAACGCCTCCGAGGGCCGATTACATTTTGCCAGGCATGAATCATCCGCACACTGCGAATTATACACAGCGCTTTTGGAGATGCTGCAGATGTTAAGAATTTACGAGTACTACATAGTACGAGTCCTGTAGCAATGAGTCCGTTTGGTACAAACAAACGACAGTACCACCAGTTGCTGGAGCAGGGCCCTCACTCCGTAGAAGAGAGAGACGAGGCAAAAGACGATTCGACCACAAAAGCGCTGATACGAAGTGAATGCTTTAGCGAAGGATTATGACCTGCTGCTTGTGCATACCTATCGACTTGAATCTGAAAGCAGCTGATAAAATTGCGCGCATGTCTTCTCCCTCTCTTGATGAGTCTTATTAAACGCCGCGACTTTTCGAATGAATTTCGAAAGGTCTGCAATTGACTGAAAATTTCCATGCCAACAATCACTGATGATGCTGTCAATTGGGTCTTGAGGGTCTGTAAATGGAAATTTACCGTCCATAAGGCGGTCGACCTGTTCTGATCCTTCAAGATCGGCGTAGAGCTCAGTTCCTCGGGTAATATACCAAAAAACCGATCCTAAGGCGAATTGCTCGGTGACTGGGCCTGCGATTCCATACATGCCGCCACTACCCGTCTCATGCCGGTGAACCCTTACATATGGCTCGTAACCAACTTCAAGATCATCGCCTATCTTGCGAGCATGGTCGAAATCAAGTAGCTTAAGCTGATCTTCGTCATCTATGAGAATATTGATATCACCATGCGTGTACCCAATAGATTCTATGCAAGTCACTGCGTCTGACAGTTGTTGAATCCTGACTCAAGAGACACTTTTGCCGCGATATCTTCAGTAATTGAAAGTAAAACCGGGTGCCCCCCAATATCAAAGAGAGAGGAATTAGGACAAATTTTAAGCAGCTGCTTAATGATTGGACTAAGATCCGCCGCACTTGTAGGCGATGACGAGGAGCTAGACAGCTGAGGTATAAAGTCGCACAAGTCCTTAGACGTCCAGCAGAGCCCAGTCATGTTGACTTTCGAGGTGGAGATTTCGTGGACCAATGACTTAAATACCTAGCGTTGGATGAGTTGCAAGGATTTCTCTTCGTTTGGTTATGTGGAACTTACCTCGGACACTGGGTTAGAAGGCGAGAGGGGGAGTGGCCGGCATGATCGAAATAGCGGGATTGTACCTGGATAGCTCTGTCGGTCTTCGCGAAGCTTGGTGGCGCCTTGCCGCTTCCCTACTGCTACTAGCAGGCTGATATCGACAAGTGTTGAAGAATCATATATGCAGCAGCGTGTGTATCATATAAGTAGTTGGTAAGTGCCGAGATTGAACCAAATCCAAACAGCAGCCAACGCCAAGTCGGGCCCGTACGCCTGTGATCACATGTTACATGGATAGGCGCACGCGTCCCTATGCAAGTTGAGATCGAACCCCAGAATCAAAACAAGTTAAAGCCTACAGGCAGTCCCTTTACCATTTATTTGTGAGCGCTCATCTGATCTCTGCATCACGAATATCGACGACAGAGCACTCAGCGGCAAAGAAGTTCGGTCACTCTTGTGGCCAATCAAACCGCGAGTGGTTTTCCCATTACTGGGTCATGGTATATATACCCTGGATTATTTCCACTTATTCATTCTACACTACCATCTTGCCTAAACCTTCCTATCATGGTATACTCTGGCTGAGGAATATAGGGTTAATAAACTAAAGGTGGATACTTTGATTCCAAATATCAGGTCGTGCCTGCCAATCAGTCTAGCCGCTTTGGACTCTCTCTGAGTGAAGCTTGTCCACCGGGAGAATCTTTCGGCATCAGAGATGCGATCACGTGTAGCCTTGAGTTGATGTCGCGTTCTCTGAAAGAGAACATCTGTGGCCTCAAGAGTCCCGGGACACTACGAATCGATATCAGTAGCCAGATCATCGACCGCTATCTCACTGCGGATGTTCGATACGCTTGCCAGTATTGGGACTATTATCTAGAAATGAGTGAAAGTTAAATTGCTAATTAGAGATCCGTTTTGTATCTTTTTATTAAAACGTCGTCGTCGTCGTCGTCGTCGTCGTCGTTGTTGTTGTTGTTGTTGTTGTTGTTGTTGTTGTTGTTGTTGTTGGTGATACTACATACGAGTTCTGAGGACTATGGCAAGCTAATCAGGCTAAGTTACAGCTTAATCCAACGATTGATTTTAAGTCTTTACATCTATCGTGTCCATTTTCTTTTTATAAGCTGTAGACAGATTCTCCTTTTCTCGCTCTTAAATTCGCGTTTAGAGAGGCTTTCGGACGAAATACCCTCCTAGTTTATCTTCATTTTCGTCGTACAGTAGCATTCGCAAGTGTCTTAAGCTCTTCACATCTCAAGGTTCGCATCTCTGTCTAGCGTACGGAGGTGCAGAGGGTGCCAAAAGCGGCGTCACAAGGGTGCCGGAATTGACACCCTTTGCACCTTGATGTGCCATTACTCCCGTACTTCCCACTCTACCAGAAGGATCATCATGGTCCTGGCCTCGTAGTCACGGCCTCGTAGAAGGGGCAGCACCGGGAAGCCGGCCGGGCTTACGACGATCGATCTGTGCTGGTTGGCCTGTCAGCTAGTCCTAAGGATAATCCAAGACCAATGCCACGTTCTCCACGAACCACTTCCTTGATTCCTAAGCTTGCCTTCTATTTCCCTGGCACGAGAGAGTAATTTGTCCGAGTATTGGGCGAAGCGATGGACATGCGGGCCTCGTCATCAATCATTCTCAAAATCTCTACTGTAGAAAAATAACCACCAAGCAACGGCAACGACAACGACATCGACTGCCGCTGATACTCCTACTACCGTCATCATCAATCGACTTTTAGCCTTTCTCTACCTCGACCGCACATGTATTTCGCCATCAATTCTAAACCGTGGTAAACAAGATAGCGATCTCGGCTTCTGCTGATCGGCACTAGAGGGCGCCCCACAACCCCAGTACGGGCCACAAGAACCGCGATTCAGCAAACACCCGTCACTTCCCGCTCCTCCTGAACTTCCTGGAGCCCTGGCTGGAGCGACTGCTATCGAGAAAGCTTGCGCGTTACGCAGAGACATTACGCCGCTGTTAGAGCCACATCATATGGTGCAATTGACTGTTCAGAAAGTTGTTGATGGAATGAGGGACACGAGCCGCCCAGCTTCAAACACTCTGGATACCCGCATTCTCCTTACTTGACTCACAATCGCAGTTCCTTTGTCTGTAGCCGTAAGTCTCTCTTCTCGAATTCACTACATCATCAGGCTTTAGATTCTGTCCTTTTTTTGCCATGACTGCACAAACATTCCTGCCGCGTAATCAATGGTTGCGTTTGGAAACAGTCTGCGCATCAGAAACCCCCCAGACTGTGCCATGATGTTTTGCTTTATGACCTGTCGTCCAGCTGCAGAGCTTACAACAGAAGATGACCTGCTAACGTTCATCAGACCAGGTCTTCTCGAAGTCCGTTCTTCCCCAGGTCGTGTATCTTACTTACCCGCTCTTCCGAGCAATCCTACACCCACCTCTCCCCAATTCTTCCGAAGTCGCATACCTCGACCAACTTCTCGCTGCATAGCATCTGTTCGCGCAGACAACCAGCCCGGACGCCCATACCTACGCGCAGACCGCAAGCCTCGATTTCCGTCTAGAACCCTGGCGCGATCACGAGAAAGTGCTAAGCGTTTCCTTCGATTCAGTCTGTCCCAGCACTCTTCCCAGCCGATTGTGGTTCCAAGCACAGCCGAGCTAGAGTCAGAGGTAACACCGAGGACAGGGAGTGTGGAGGATATGGTGTCTGCAGATGGAGGAAGGCATTCACCAGTCAGAAGAGACAGAGGTGAATCCAGAGTTGGCCGTCCGGGAAGCGGCATGGTACATCGGCCTCAGCTTGTCCAAGAAAACCGAACTACATCAGGCCGATCAAACAGCAATGAGAGCTCTGCTTCTATCAGCGCGCTGTGTGATGAAAAGCCTATAGCGTCTGGAAATGGTCTGTCAATCTCAGTATCTCTCGCCGAACCGGTGCTGTACCTACAAGGTTTCGATCAAAATGACTCCACGAGTGGCACTACTACCATGCTACGGGGAAGCCTTCATCTACATGTGACTAAACAAGCGAAGCTCAAATCGATTTCTCTGAATTTTCGCGGTAGGTCAGATACTGAGTGGCCTGAGGGAATCCCACCTCGAAGGGCAGAATTTCGCGACACAGAAACCATCATGAATCATACATGGCCTTTCTTCAATGCGCAGTTTCCGCAAGCTGAACAAAGCTACTGTGCCGACATTGTACATTTGGCTAAAGGTCCTTCGGTGTCTACCAAGGAACTAGGCGGCACTGCATCCTCATTCGATCTCTTCCAACATACTGCCTCGCCACGCCCCAACATGACCGCACGAGAAGCTAAAAGACTGTCTTTACCACTGAATCAGTCAAGAAGTTTCGGAAAAGGCGAATCTGTCAATGGCAGCCCATCGGTAGCGCAAAAAGGCTTCAAGGTCTTTCACCCAGGCGATTACATCTACAACTTTGAACTTCCCGTCGACTCTCGACTCCCGGAATCTATCAATGTCGAGCTCGGAACTGTCAAGTATGAGCTGGAAGCATTGGTGGAGCGATCTGGTGCCTTCCGAGCAAACTTGATGGGGACCAAGGAACTTACAATGATTCGTGCACCAGCAGAGGGATCACTGGAGCAGATCGAGCCAATTGCAATCTCTCGAAATTGGGAAGACCAATTGCATTACGACATTGTCATATCCGGCAAATCTTTCCCACTGGGCACCTCCGTCCCAATTGCCTTCAAGCTGACGCCCCTTGCTAAGGTGCAGTGTCATCGAATCAAGGTTTTTGTCACCGAAAACATCCAGTACTTCACAGCCAACAAGCGAGTCCATCGTCTGGAACCGACCCGCAAAGTACAGCTCTTCGAGAAGCGAGCGGACGGTCCAAGTATCTCTGCTTATCCCGGAAGTTCCATGCGTGTGACAGCTGGGGGTGGCATTCCCTGGGACCATCGAGATGCCGCAGCTCGTGGGGAGGAGAACATCCCAAGAGATCAAATCAACCTTCTAGGGAACCTTGACTACGATAGTGCTAGCATTGGCCCCACGGAGATGGAGTTCAACGTTAAATTGCCTAGTTGTCATCAGATGAAGGACCGAGCCAAAAGCGAGAGGATACACTTCGACACAACGTATCAGAACATTCAGGTGAACCATTGGATCAAGGTAGGAGCTTCGAAACGTCTAGTGATTCGACTCAAGCTGATTCTGAAAACAGATCGTCATGCGCTTATCAAGACCAGATGAGAACGACCCGACGAAGCGAAGGCACTTCGAAATCTCGATTGATTCACCTTTTCACATTCTCTCATGCCGAGCCACAGCGGCAAATACTTATCTTCCGGCCTACACAGCCGGCGGAGTTCCAGCCACACCAGCTGACGAATTCGACTGTGGATGTCCTGGCGCCGCTATCAAGAGGCGGAGTACACCCCCTGCAAACGTACCCCCCACGAATGCGTCGACCACCAGCCTTGAACCCGTTTCAGTATTGCCCACACGAAGCTGGACAAATAATTCAGGGGGCCTCACGGCTCCACGACCTGCTCACGTTCATGACCCGAGCTCCGGTGTGCAGGATCCCAATACCGGAGCTCCACGACCCATGCATCTCCTGAGAAATCCATCCTTCAACCCACCACCTTTCAACGAGGAGGAGCCACCACCGCCCTTGTTGACGCCTCCCCCTAATTATGAGAATATCGTCAATGGCGACTCAAGGAACGCGTTGGCAGATTACTTTGCGAGACTAGCTGACGATATTGGCGATGAAGACGAGGATGGGGACAGAGGACGAGTCGACATTCCTTTGACGCCCGGCGGAAGGATCAACCGTAGTATGGACGCGAGCAGAACATGGCTGCCGCTTGGTGCACCTGCTGCACTCTAAACTTGTACGAAGGATGACTTACGAATACGTGGCAAAAACGTTTGCATTTGGGTGGTGTTGAATAAAGCAGGGACGGACCGAAAGATATTCGGTCTCTACGGCATGGCGCTACAATCTGTTCACACATCTGGCAATGCCAATGTAAATAGCCAACGAGGCGAGATATGCAAGCTCGGATGTGCTCTATGAATTCAAGTGAACTCAATATTCGCGGAAAAGGACCGTGAAGCCTGTCAGCTAAGTAGGGCTGAATAATGAGTCCAATTGTGGTTGACAACACAGTCGAGCTCCCCGCCTATTCAACAACACCACCGCTTCTTATTCCTCTGCATGCCTTTTGGCCTTCTTGGTCAGTACAAGCATGTCTTTTCTCTGCAGCACAACTTCTCTTGGTGGCAACACTCTGTGCTTGTTCGTTCTGCCCAAGAAGCCTCCGTGAATTAGCCTCTTTGTCTTGCAAGACCAAGCTTTTGATATCATGCCGGTTGAGATCACCCAGATCAGGCCTCAAGACATACCTGGCGCTGGGCGATGTATTCAGAGAGCCTTCAAAGACGACCCTTACTTCAGATGGGTCTTTGATTCTTCGAACGTGAGTCATTCTGATATGGTTCTCATGAGCTTTATTCTTGGCCAGACTGTCTAATTATCCTGGGCAATTAGTACAATCCAAACCGCAATCTTTCCTCCCTTGCTCTCCGCTGTGCATGGGGCATTCAGAATGCCCTTTTCAACGTTGCTAAAGACACAGACTCAAAACAACGCGGCGAAGTGCTCGGCGTTTCGAGGTGGCTCGCTCCCAAAGCTGCCTCCCAGACCGAATCGTGGTCCACCTTCCTCTCCTCCTACGTCTTATGGTTCAAACAAGGCCTCCTGAACATCCGACACATCGGCCGCGGCGGTCTCAAATACCGTCGCTACCAGATCTGGAAACGCAGCCAAGCCAAGGCGCAGGACGAGATCTGGACGGATCCAGATGGATACTACTTTTGCAATATTGTTGTGGTGGATCCAGATGGGCAGGGAAGGGGATTGGGAAGGAAGCTGATGGAGGCTGTTACTGATCAGGCCGACAGGGACGGGAGGAAATGCTACCTGGAGAGTTCTAGAAAGGAGCCAAATGTCAAGATATATGAGAGGATAGGGTTCAAGGTCATGAGGAGGATGACTTGTGAGGATGCAGGGGAGAAGTGTGATTTGTATTGTATGGTCAGGGATGCAAATCCACACCAGAGGCAATGAATAGCCCTCGCGATGGCCGGTTTGGTGGACAAGTACGTAGGCGATGAGATATAGGGCGCCTGTGTAAGTCCTAGGTGGGTCCGTAGACGGATTCACCTCATCTTAGAAGCGTGGCAACCACGCAGACAACAAACTGCATGGCAACCGAATGATGACTTTCATCTTTGACCTACGTGGGAGAACTGGAGACAGCGGCTGCTGAAGCACTTGGCGCTGCTTCGTTCCAATTATAAACCATCAACGTCAACGGACAACGCAAATCAGGCCTGACCATCTCCAAAGCTATGCAACACCTTCCAACCCAGAGCTTCTTGTCCAATTGCTTGCGGGATTGCTCGAACTGCTGAAATGCTCAATTTGGTGTTGTCCTTCTGGCATTGTTGAACCCTCTCGCTGCGTGAAATGACGTTACATGTTTCCTACACATGGCAGTGCTATTCTTGTCCCCAATTGTATCAAGAAGTTCCAGCAGACTTGTCGGGCGCGTCAATTGCTCTGAGGACCACCATAGCACTGGCTCATGGAACACTGCGTACTGAGATAGGCGGTAAGTCGTCAATGCCAGCCACATATTCTCGAACCAGTATGCCGCTGCTGTGCCACTGACCTTTTGCTCTGTTTTGCTTTTGATGATGCCCTCTTCCGCCTTTGAAACCCCCCAGTTGCCTTTTCCGTTAGTATCTGCAATTATAGTAGACGCAATTGATTGTCTGCTTGTCTGGTTTCCCTCTGTCGTCTCTTGTTCTTCCAGCGAAACCTGGAGAGAGGGTTGAAACCAAGGGACACCGCTCGAATGGATCATCTACCCTTCAACAGAGATGGACGTGAATCACGAGCTGCCTTCTCACCTCCCTCTCATTGCCTCTTCCCTCAGCGAACATTATATACAGTTCCAGAGCAGGAGACAGAGAGCTGCGTGGGTCCGCAGTCAGCTCGACATTCTTCACATCTTTCTGGTCTTAGAGGCGGCCCTGAGAGCCAATCGCTGAGCATGAATACTTTTTTGCTTTCTCCCACGCGTTCGAAAGCACAAGAACCGGCAGAATGGTTTCCGTATGAGATGCAGAAGCTTGAGAACCATCATGCTCGGCGCCGAGCCTACCGATGGCTAATGCCCGTTCGCCTGGTACTCCACATTGTCAACCTTGCTGCAAGCATAGCCATTGTTACACTTCTTGCTCAAGCTCTCATCTCACATCAAAGGCTGCGTTTCGTTCGACAATTCAGCGGCGCTGGTAATGCGTGGCCCAAGAATATGTCATTAGCCGCCAGCCTCATTCTTCTCTTGGCAGCCATTGCAAATGTGGTCAAATCTGTTACGTTCCTGATCATGGAGGCACATCTCAGGACCAGACAGCACAGCAACACGTTTCTCGTTATCTCGACTGCATGCTCTGCGTTAATGGCCGCCGTCTGGGTACCTGCCTGTGTTTATGTGGAGATCAACAGGCAGAACAATGACGATTTTGCGACCTGGGCATGCGCAAGGTCGGATGCTGCATTCAATCAAATCGTTCCATACAAGAAAATCTGCAACGAAGAGGTCAGTTCATAGGCTCACTCAGCAGCCTCTGGACATTCGCTGACATCTATGCAGGCCATCGCCACTCAGCTAGCCGTGGCAGTTCCCGTCATAGAAATGATACTTGGCACGATTTCTGCCATACTGCTCATTTTGAACAAATTTCATCTAGCGAAATGATGAAGTGTGCGCCAGATATCAGAGATTAATGCACACGTACCACAGAAGTGAATGGACATGGAGCGATAGCGAACAGAGAAGGAAAGAAACTCAAAACAGACCGCGAATGCATGAGGGCTCAGAACCATGCACCAGACAATATCCGAAGTTGGAGATCCCTGAATTCATGCTCCCGCTTGAGTCCCTGGCCGAGACAATCTGGAAGATACCAATTTGACCTGGAAAGTTACATGCTCCCGACGCAGCCTCAAATAACTGTTCACCACAAAGAGATGGCGCTAGTCTGTTCTGAGCGTTGCAAGAACACACTGGTGTTTGTGAGCGCATCTTCCACGGAGGGCATAGCCACCCCTTACAGCCGATCTTCAAGGTTTACACGGTCTACCTGTCCTGCAGATTACAACCTTTGCACAACTTCACCCTTTGGCCCTCCAACGATTCTCTCAACTCTTCTGCCCCTGAGACCATAATCTGGCCACCTGAGATGCCTCCACTTGGTACGATGGATGAGGACTTGCTTTTGTCTTCCTCTCCCCATGACGAGAGAAGGGACCCCGATGACGAGGTTCGTGAAATTGTCAACAGCCTCCTTGGTTCTACATACCTCAACCCGACCGTGGAAAAATTTCTTCAAGACGCTTGCTCTAAAGAACTCTTCTTCGAAGTCTTTGCTCGTCAGGCGAACCTGATCAAGTCACGTTGTCAATCCTTCGATGATGGCCATGTCACCGTTTACGACAAAGTCCTTCTGGGTCTCACAGAAAATGGAAATAGATTTGACTCAGCTGCATCTCAAGAATATTTCTGCGAAGAATTCCTGGGCGTTAGCAGGGATGGAGACCCTATTGAGGCCGAAAAGATACTGCAGCAGAATCTCGCTCTGAAGGCCATCTTAGCCCAAGGTAAGGACGTATCCTCAACTGTGCGCCCAGCAGGGAAATTCCGTAACCCAATTCTCACGTCTACCTCCTAGCTGCACACCCCGAAGGCAAATACGGTGACAAGTACTCCGCTGAGACAAAATATGGCGACAGAGGCTTGCATGGCCCTGGTACCTCCACTGCTGTAACTAAGGAAGATGACATGGATGCAAATATTACCCGCCTAAGCTCCATCTACGAGAAAGCCAAATCAGACTTCGAAGCTGTTCCGTCTAGCGACACGATAGCAAAATTGGCCGCCGCCCGTTTCCTCCGTGACACAGCTGAGAACACAATCATGTACTTCCGCAACCCGACCAGGAGTGATGACGGTCACGACGCCGCCACCAGCAACATGGAAGAACTCATCTCCAATCTCGAGGCAACCTGCAAGATGGCCCAAGCCTCGGTCGTCACCCTCAGTGGTGGTCGAAAGAGAAAATTCGATAGACATGATTACGAGGTGCTACCACGCAAAGCACATGGTAATGGATATCATGGAAGATCCAGCCGCCGAGGACACGACAGCAGCGGTGGCGGTTGGAGCCTAGGAGGGCGTCCACCGGCAAAGCAATGGCAGGATTCTAGCAGGGATGTTCGTCGTAGTGTTGAGTTGTTTCCTCAGCGCTTGGACAGCTCGCGGGACCGCCGTACTTTTGATTATCCTCGTCCTGTTGACTCGTACCATCCTGCGAACGAGGCGGAGACTGGCAGTCATGCCCATCCTTACCCGCAGCAGCACCACCACTTCCCTGGGTCATCGAGCTCGGCGGCACATGGTTACGAAAGCGAGCGTACACAGTATCAGCAACAGCATGCAGAGCCGTCTTTGCGGTATGAAAATGCACGCACTCATGAGCAAGCATACGGACAGGGACACGAATATGACAGCTATAGAGGTGGACAAGGTCAGCAGCAGCAATACGGCCCGGAGGCACAGGCAGACCTACCCACGCGAGGCGAAAGAGGAAGAGGAAGCTATCTGCATCAACAATCAACCAGCAGACCAAGCGGAAGCTTCAGTTCCAGCTGCAGCTACCGACGTAGAGGTGGCGGGGGCCGCGGTCGCGGAGATGGACGTGCACATACAGCAGCAACGGCACGAGGTGGTGGATATCAGCCAGAGATGCGCTACTAAAAGACGCCGTCCGATTCTGTGGGAAAATGAGGGGCCGAATTGGTCGGTCGATCGACCGATTGCCTGCTTGCATGAAAGATGATCAGGATACGAGTCGACAAGTACGATGGATGTTTCTTGCAAACAGGGCGGCTTCCGGTAATTCCCTTTCTTACTTGAAGAATTCCACAGCCTTGAACTGAGAGAAGTATGACCAAAGGCATATACGCATGGATGCAGAAGCCTTTCTCTTTCATCTTGCTGCTCGTAGCCATGCAATCAATGCAAACCAAGTGGTACTTAATATGTTCCTCGCAACTCGAATGAGCCCCCATTGCTTCCTCCTCTCCTCTCCTCTCCTCCTCTCGGACTCCCCCATCCTACTTCCTTCCAGCTTTGATAGAACCCCAAACCCAAAAGCAATGGCATAATAAGTGAATCCCATCCCATCTCACCTCACCTTATCTATCCTACCGGTCAACGCGACGAGGCAAGGCAACGGCAGAAAGAATAATGACTAGTAAGGAAAGGAGAAACGATTAAGATTCTAGTCTAACGCACTCTGCGCCTAAGTTATGCTTCCCTTCCTTTCCGTGGGGTTCTACCGAATCCATCCAGCCGTCAATGACAATCGTGCGTTCGTTCGCACAACCCAGAGCATTCTTTCGCTTTGCATTTTCAAGCCAGTCTCAACTGGGCTCTCTTCCTCACTGAGTCCATCCCACCAAGCGACATCAACTTCTCCGCGCTTCCTGCCCAGTCACCCGCTCCAATCCCCCCTCTCCACCCCTCCGTTCCCTCACCTGCCTCACTCTCCACCTCACTTCCGATACTTGACCATCACGTACGGCACCTCGACATCCTCCTCACTCGCATCCTCCGCATTAATCTCAAAGATGATATTCTTCTGATGACTCGGGATCTGTTTCCTCGAAACCGTCTCCAGAAGCTGAGACATCCTAGATGGATCGCCCAAGTCAGCACCACTACCTCAAAACAGGGCGAAAGGGCCAACCACTCACTTCATAGGCATCCGATCCTTCACCTTACTGGGCGGATAAAAGCTAGCATAAAGCAGACTAACCCCCGAACTGACCATATTGACCGTCAATCCCCTATCATCAAAGTACTTCAAGAACTCCGTCAACGTCACGTCGTCAACTTCAAACCGATCCCAGAGCTTATCGATCTCGACGTCTTCCCCTTGCTTGTTCTTGTACTTCCCCTTCGGACTGGCGATCGGTTCACTGAACCCAAAGAATGGAAGCGCGAGGTTGACAAACCCGTTCTTGTATTGCTCGAGGTCGGTCTTCCCGTCTATGATCTTGTATAGCTCCAAGATGACAAGACCAGTCACAAGCGCAGTCGTCGTCGCAATGGCAGGTATGATCTTTCCGGCGATGAATTTGGTCTTGTGTCTATCTGCGACAGGTATGTCGTAATTCATAGCGCGAAGATTGCTGGCTGCGGTGATGAAGTCGATATGGTGGTTTGAATCGTCGTCTTTTTCGAATTCTACCGGTGTCAGACGGTAGCCAACTAGGGATTTTGGCGATGGCAAGCTCTGGACGATTTTGCCGAGTTCTTCAGCGTCGTCGTCGAAGGTGGGTGGCGCGGCGTTTGGGTCGGGTTCTTTGTCGTCGGCTTGAATGCGAATGTTGGAGTCGGGACGGAATTCTGGTATGATCATCGACTCAGCCACTTTGGCATAGTAGTCGTTGGAGATGGACCGTGGAGGGTTGATGCCGTAATTGAAGGCATGGAGATTTGCACCTGCAATAATGTACGCAAGATGAGTCGGGTCGCATGGGTTAAACTTCAAGGGTGTCGGGGCTCGTTTGGGACCGGACCAGAAGTCGGCACCTGCGCTAGTCTTTGCATCTCGAGGGAAGTTCCAAAGGAGTTGTTGCATGGCGTTGTTGTATTGCTTCTCAAACTGGTTACGTGCCCACATAATACAGTCCTCAAAGCTGAGTGGCTTCTCTGTCACCAGAAATTCTTGAAGGCTATCGAGAGTCAGCTTTTCATTCCCTTGCTGTTTCAACGTTGTTTGAATGTAGTTTGGCTGGGTCAGGTAAAGGTTGACAATCTCAGGAGGACCAACAAAGTATTGCTTGAAACCCTCCTGCGCCCACGCAATGGTGTGGTTGATGTTGTTGGGAAAGCTGCGAAGTGTGCACATAGGGAACGACTGCTCTGGTGGATCTTGTGAACTCGAGTACGACTCGGTGAGTCGCGGTAGGATGACTTGGGTATTGCCCTTGGTACCGAGGGTGCCACTTTCTAACAACGGTTTCATGAAGAAGACACATCGTCGATCAACATAAGTACGGGCTTCGACGTTGTCCAAGGCATTGGTGACTCCGTCCAGTCCTTCCCAGAAATTCTCGTTGAAGACTTCCTCGCTGTCTGGGCTCACAAGATCACCCATGCGGTCTATCTTGCCCTTCAGATCAGGATTCATGGCTTGGACAGCTTCAGCAGCACAATCACTCTTTTGCTTGCCGACATCTTTCGGTCGGAACAAGAATTGGCGGTTAAGATTGCTCTTTTCGATCGAATCATGGTCAGTGACAGTGATTCTGCCCTTGGGACCAGTTGCAAGGCCTATCATGGCGTAATTCTTCAGCATCTCGCAACCAATAGCACCAGCCCCAACCAAGAATTCATTCACATTAGAAATCTTTTCCTGGAATGACCGGCCAAACACAGCGATTTGCCCATCATAGCGACTACCAAGAGGTTTACAAAGCTCTTCTGATCGCTCTGATGATGTGGGTAAGGACTCCAGAGAATCGAGGTAAAGCCAGTGTTTGATCGGGTGGAACTTGCCAGAGACAGATTTGAGTATTTCTTGAGCTGCCAGTCCACCAAAGAAGGCTGCCATCGGACTCAGATCACCCTGTGCTTGGTAGCTGAGCTCGGTGATGAGTTTCTCATCCAACTCGACTTCCACACCCGAATCTTTTGCAATCTTTCTGGTGAATTCCAATACATCTTTCGCATCTGAGTCGTTGTGAGGTCGAGGCAGGCTACCTTTTGTGTCTCGGAAGTGATGGAGAGCTTGAATACCGAGATGAAGTTGCTGAGGTCGATCAAACTTTGCAAAATCCGAGATCATCAAATCGGGCTCCTTTAGCTGCTCTGGTAAGGATTGGAAATCAATAAACTTAGGCATCTTGACTTGTGTGAACAATCCACCCCCTCCATATGCCCCCAAGCCAGAGACATCTCCGATCGAGAAGGAATATGGCCCTTTGACAGTAACCTTGCGAGGCGCTGCCCCATTTAAGCCTGTCATCCCTCTCACTTCCGATAATTCAACAAAGTCTCCATCTTCAAGACCATGTCTTGTTTCGTCCAAAGCGGAGACAAGGCCCTCCACATCGATGTCGGCGATGATGCCGTTGACGGGATTCTCGCCGGTGGCATCTCCTACTGTAAAATCCTTTCCAAAATCCGTGAAGATGTATCCGAAGAGGCCGAAAGTATCTGTTATAACCAGGTAAATCCTATTCTTGTGACAGTATTCCGCTATCGACAATTGGTCTTTCAAGGATGTGGTAGTGAGAATAACCGCCTGATATTGGCCCAGCTGGCTCAAGTCGTCGACTAGACTGGCTGATTTGTGTACGCTGACAGGGGTGTAGGAGTTCAGTTCGGCGACTCTAGGAACGGTTGCTTCGGCTCGTGACTTGCCAATGTCCTCCGGATGTAGAAAGAATTGAGAGGAGAGGTCTGATATCGTGACTTTGGCTGGATCGTGTAGCATGAGAGACTTGACACCAGCCAGGGCAATATTCTTTGCTATCTCAGCGCCCAAGCCTTTCATTCCAACGACGAGCACATTTGAAGAACCCATCCGTTTCATGGCTTCATGACCCAGCACATACAGCTGTCGGCTATACAGTGACTCGTCAATCTCGCCATTCTTCATGCTCTCCATGGCCTCAGTGGGGCTGTCCACCTGCATCTTGGTATCTATCATGCTTTTTTTCTCAGGCCGAACAACAAGCTCCTCGGTTGAAGCCTTGCGCTTGTTCCCCAGGTTGACTGTCTCGGAGATCTCGGCGTGGGGCGAAATTGTGAAGTGCTAAGGGCGGTCCTTGCAAGAAGCCTTGCAGGACCTGAAAAGGTGGGCGAGCGGGTAGGGTAAGGTCTGTTCAACAGGGTGGAGATCAGCGCTTGAAGAAGAACTGCGGTATGTGGAGAGAATTCAGAGGATGATAATACAGAGATGTTCTGACGGGCATCAAGTAGGATGGAGTAACTTGGTTTAATTAGAGTAAGAGGCGAAGTTCAGTAGGCAGAGATTCTCGAAACTCCGATGCAATACACGCAGGTTGGTAAGGGATCATCTAGGCGCCCGCTGCAAGCCTGTGATCTGCAGGAACGAACTTCTGGTAGGATAGAGATCTCCCTACTACCTACGATAGAACTCAAGCATGGAATGAATGGATTGACAATGCTATGCTAGCAAATCTGTCAGTACAACTCCTTTGGTTTTGTTGGTACTCGCTCACCTTTTAATTCAATCTCCCGTGGGTATGGCATAGGAGAGAGCTTCCCTGTGCTGGGGAAAAGCGGTAGAGATGGGTAAATTGGTATTAAATTGGAAATGACGAATCGATACTCCGTACCCTATGATCATCTAAACTTCTGATTCAAGGTCTTTATCACTACTAATTGGATACGTCTCTATCTTGAATGTATTCGAGGTGGAGGCGGCAGCGGAAGACGTATTGTCTTTTGTGGAGGCTGCAGAGGTCACTGATACCGGAGATTTACTGACTGGAAACCACGGTGACGGAGTCCGTCTTGGTTCTGCTGCTGCTTGTACTGGAAATTGGACTAGTAGGCCTTATAGGAATCGTTGAGGTAGCCGAAGCAGTGGTCGAGAGGATCGCCGGCAGTATCGGGGCTGGGAGCGAGAAAAGATTACCCTCTCCACAGCAATCGCATTGTGTGAAATCTCTGTCCGTGTGCCAGCAGTACTGTGTTAGGTCGTTACCGCACACCCATATGTATGTCGAAGAGCAGCTGGTCAGAGAGCAGCCAGTCTGATCACCATTCGAACAGGACCCGACCGTGCATAGTCCCGTAAAGTTCTTGTAAGGAACTGTCCTCCGTCAAATACCCTAGTGTTCGTCAATGTGCCATTTGCGTGGTTGCTTGGATCTTGACATGTTCCGTTTAAAAGGCATAGCGAGGACGGTCCGGGACAACAATTACTGCTGTCAGGGCATGGAACGTCATGGTTGGCGTTCCCGCCTCTGTCGTAGCATGTCCCGTTAGCTACATGAGGTAGTCGGAAGATCGTAAGGAGAGCGAGAAGAGGGATGACTATTGATGGAGATGGTGAAATGCCACGGCCGAATCTCGCAGTCATTCCGAATATTTTCCTTAACAAATGAAGGAGGGAATTGACAGGCGGACTTAAAAGCATTCAAGATGCGCCTGAAAGAATTCAATAGCGCTTTTGACCTACCTTTGGGCCCCATCAGAGAGTCTTGTCCACTGTCTTGCAATTTGGAAGTGGGACATGCTTGCAAGAAATTGGCGACAGAATTGTTAACTGGCTGTTTAGTTCAGACATCAGATCACAATGTCCACATTGCTCCAAACTCAGGATGGAGTTGCCCACGGCGAGAGGATCTCGTGATCGCGATCCCTCGGGGCGCAATCTCTTGAACATCAATTCAATTTCCCCTTTCGTTGACAGTTGCAATATACAAACATTTCGCGGTGGCGGCTACAGCCTGACTGATGGACTCACTGGACGCTAGAGGAAGGAACAGTACTCGAATGGTCATATCGTTTGCCATAATTAAAAGTTTGGACACGTTACTACAGATTAAGGCTTCACATCTTGGGTTATATTTATGATGTTGATGGTCGTCACCCTGATAGTGCGAAAGCAAATAGAGTTTTTGATTGATTTCTTTCTGTTGATGTAGTCTCTGTTCATGCCTTCTTTAATTCTACGTCTATCATACCAGCTAGTATCTGGAGGCTTGTGAAGCAGCCGTAGAAGAATCGATTCCTGATTTTCAGTCCAATAGAAATGTGCAGCGCTATCGAGGAGGGATGGAATAATATTACTCTAGATGAGATTAACAAGGCTATTAGGACAATGCCAGATAGGGTAGCTGCCATAAGAGAGCGCGACGGTGTGCCTGTACCCTATTGAATAGGTGTATAATTGAACGACTTCATCTCGATAATTTTGGAAGATTTTTTGGATCACGGTGACAGCTGTCCACCGTTTTCGAGCCCTAAACCTCCCTGACTTGAGTCGACTCGACGTGGTGGATCGCCATAAAGCCAGTGCGCAAACCCAAGACGTGACTTAATGCTCCAGGCTGGCGTCGCACGCCTGGATTTTCAGAACTCGCAGGGATATAAAGCCGACGAGTTGAGATAAAATTGCAGACACGAGCTGTAGACACTGTCATTGAACATAGTTGAGAGCGCACGCTGCACCAGTTTTTGTCCTCCCCCACGGATCTTTTGCACGCGTATATCCGTCGAGTCCTAGTCCCAACTTCACAAACATGTCGAATTAACCCGAGTCATTCCAACTTTTCTGGATGCTTTCGCCAGCAAAGTCTCAAATGCAACTTGGCCGTAGCCATGTAACGCAGCAACCCATTAACAGCATGACTGCCAGCAGGTTCTTGATCAGATGAGCTGCCTCCGCCACGGACGGGCTGAAGGAGTTCGCATCAGAGGCGACCGCCTGGCATGTTCACAGCTTGATAGCCTGCCGCGAGGTGGGTCAGGGTTGGCTGCACGTTAGATAGCTTGTAGCTGGGGGACATGAAGGGTAGTGTTGCAAATCATTTGAATCTGCAGGAATACGACATCCAAGCAAGCGAGATTCGTCGTCTTGTAATTAAGTTGGAAGTTGGAATTAACTGAACGGCGATCCGGCGCGATCATCAAGATCGTGAGTGCGGGTAAGCACGGCGCGTCTCCAAATCTCGAACGCGTCTTCTACGATTTGATGAAGACGAAGGCGCTCGCTGCGGTCATGGTCCTATGTGTCGCTTCGAGCTATTGGGATGTATTATCCTGCTATGTCAGCCCACGAAAAAGTTCTCTCACTATGCTGAGCCTGTATCCCTGACCAACGGCCCAGTTCATGATCAACTTCCTGCAAGCCGAACCGTTCGCCAACGATGCTCCAGGAGATCCTCTTGTGCCTTGCCGGCCACCCATCTCCCCTCCTTCGCCAACCGCAGGCGGTAGAAAGCTCCGCTAAGCCAGACGAGCATGTCCCTTTCCTCTCCCCTCCCGAAAGAGCCCTCCTCTCAACGGTTGCGCATCTCAGCGACCTCCACGTCAAGATTAAGAAACACGCTGCTTCGATCTCTGCGTCGCACAAGTCCACAATTTGCAAAGCTGTTGCTTCTGCTATCACGTCTCAGCAGCTGCAGAGGTTTACGAAGAAGATTGTGGACGTAGAAAGATCAATTTTATCTAAAGATGCTGGATACGTGGGCGGATATGTTATTGTCCCCTTGTCCGCCGTTGTTGGAGAATTCGCTCCTTGGACAAGACGACTGGAATGGCTGTGGAAAGTCGTGCGCTTTATGCAGCATCCCCCGGAATTGGGGACCAAGTCAACCTCGGATACTTGTACCGGGTCTTCTGTGATGAAGTTCCTGCGGCAAGAGTCCCTCACCGGCTATACTGATCTTGAGGAAATGGCATTGGAACTTGTTAAGACAGCAGAGATGGCCTGGCTACGGCAGCTATCGACATGGGTTCTCTATGGCAAACTGCCCAGTTTCAGCTCCGAGGATTTCTTCATACAGCCGGTGCGCCTCGATCAAGAGGCCACTGGGTTGGCACTGCCAGAGTTCTCGGTGCACAGCGACTTGGTGCCAGACTTTGTCTCACCCGCCACAGCCTCATCCATATTGTTCATTGGCTGGGCTCTGAACCAAGTCCGTGCCCGTGACAAAACCATGTCAACAAAGGGTTTCTCTGCAGATCCAGCCATGAAGTTGCTGCCAGCCCATCTTGAATACCTCAAGACCCTTAATTTACCCATTTCTTCATCGAGGTTCACCCACGTAGTCGCTTCCATTCGACTTTCAACGTCACAAAACGCTCTCTCACAGCTCCTTCCCCTGCCACAAGTCCTTGAGATCCTCCATGTACTTCAAAACTTCCTGCTTCTTGGCCGTGGCGAGTTTGCCATGTCACTCATCACCAATGCAAACAAAAGGATGGAGAATGGCCATCGTGGTCAGGATGCTGTGCTGCCAGTCCGCAAAGCTGGTAGACTGGACAATTTGATGACAAAGGAGGGGGATCTTGCGACAGTGCTCAGTCAGACTTGGTCTGAGCTGGTGGCGTTACAATCAGACGGGGACCTTCTCGACGACGCTCTCGAGAAAGGTCGAGAAATGCTTCGCATTGTTCCACGGAGACCTGAAACGGTAGTAAATGGTGCTCCAGCAGACTTCTCAACTCTCATTTTTCCAAGTCCTACATCGCTCACTGTGTCTCTTCCACCAACTTCCCCACTGTCTTTATTCCTTACACAGGACGACATATGTTCATACTCTGAAATAAACTCCTATCTCGTCGGTATCCGCAGGGCAGAGATGCGTTTAGCGTCACTGTGGCATCATTCAACCCTTCGACGCTGCCGTCCTTGCACAGTTGGCCCGCCCGTTAGCGGTACCCAAGCTGGCAAACGCAAATTGGCCGGAAAAAGGAAACGTGAAGATGAAAGAAACAAGAAAATGAGGCGGTATTGGGCCGTCGCCAGCAAAGCTCAATTTGTGATTTCGGAGTTTGGAGGTTATTTCCAGGGCGAAATTGTAGAGGGACATTGGCAACATTTTCTTTCCTGGCTGATCAGCCTACAAGGAGATGACGATATCTTTGCAGCGAAAAGCTCCAGAGTAGGCGCATCGACGATGGGCGGAGTCAACCTGTCAAGACCTGGTACCGCCGCATCCCAGGAACAATTTAAAAGCAGCCAATCGTCCGCGGCCACCAGGGCTTTTCGACGGTCAGCATTGAACCAGCAACCGACACAGAATGATCCGGCCACTTTAGCAAAGGCACATCAGCGCTATCTCTGTGCTCTTCGTTCTTCGTTGTTGTTGAAGGTGACGGGATTCACAAAGGTGTTGCTCGAGACCCTAAGACTCCTGGACCATTTTGTGGCCTTATTTGCAAGGCTTGAGACTACTCAACGGAACCTGGACCTAGAAGCCGATGACGGGGTTATTGATGCTCTCGCAAATCATAAAAGCGACGAGCAGGAAACCCTTCAAGAGATGGAACGCAGTCGAAAGACAATCGAGGAGCAGCTTGACAAGCTTGTAAAAGAGCTGCGTGATTCAGTAGATCGGGACAATGTTGAAGGTGCCTGGGAGGATGGTGGACAACGTCTTGATGAACTTGATCTGGGATCATCACTGTACACTCCTTGGAGGCCACGCGATATTGATGGTCTTCTTATGAAGCTGGAGTTCATTGGTGCAAAGGCACACAATGAGGAAACCGACGATGACGACGAAGATGAGAGATACTATTCTGAATAACGAGATCACGATAACGGCAAGCGCTGTAAGATATGATGGCACACTATCCCCTCCAAAATCAAAACTGACGTGTCAACTTTTTCTTACATCGCTTGATTGACAGAATATAAGATGTATTGAAACATCACTTTTTATACTTCCTATATGCCTCTTGTTAGCATTTCCCTTCCCAGCCCAGACTTGAACGATAGATGCAGCAAAGACGGTTCAGAAAAGCCAGATTAACTCATATCCTTCCCTGTCTTGTAGATCACAAACAAGCAGCCCAAGACGGACAGGCTCGAAGGTCACATAGCGAAGACGCGACCAACACCTCCACAACCAATCATTCCTGCTCTTCGTGATGCCCTCGCGGGTATTGAAAAGTAAGTCCGGTATCTGGGAGGGTGGTCATGTGGAAGGTTGCCCATGGAGGCTCGGAGAATGGATAGACTTGCTCTCATCATATGGAAAGGATAGAATCAGCAGAATGAGATATGTGAACGGACCTTGTCGTTGTTGTCAAGATCAGCGTTTCTCGCCCTAATAACCCTGTTGAACCAGAGATAAGTCAGCAAGTGCTTATACTAAGGGTCACCCTCTGTAGTCGAACATTCACGTGAAACGGATTTTTCTCAGTCAGATATGTTTGGTAAGGTAAATTGTTTTCTTCAATTGGTTTGCAGAAGCAGAACTGTATGATATGTGTATCATCTCTTGAGACTCGGTGCCACCAGAAAACTCAGCATTAATGAAGGAAGAGACTTACGTGCTGATACCACAACTTCAATGGCATACAAGACTCAGGTCCTGGAAGGAACTGTCAGTCCGTGCCCACGGATGGTTTGTCAAAGGAAACATATGAAAGCTCAAGAACACGATCAGATGGTAGTGCATGTCGTTCGAAGGCTCATGAGATTTCGCCAGAACTCGTTTATGTAGGCTTTCCTCCTTTGATTGCTGAGTGCGACTGATGATAGAATTGGATACTCACCTGGTCAGTTCCTAAGGGTCGGACCCTCTCAATCGTTTCTCGCGAGAATAGACTATCTGTATTTGAGGAAGAGCTTCTCAAATTTGATCTGAAAGAAAGATTAAGTGCCAAGCCAGCCAGGGCCGCGAAATCTTGGCATAATTTTTCCTGCCCGAAACTTTGAATGCTCTCCCAATAAGAGTGTCTATCAATCTTATGCGTGGTCCTATTTGACCGTCCATTCATTAAATTACCATGCGTTATGGGTGACAGGCGGCGCATAAATGGACCCGCGAGCGGTACCTCTCTTCCCCTCTTCAAACCTTCAAGAGCTGAAGCACCAAGCGTCCAGCGCATCAGGAAGCCCAATCAGCTTCGCAAAATTTGTGCGTGGACAGAATCGTCTTTTCAGCAGCTATTAACAAGGGCAACGTAGATCTAGAAACTGGCGTCGTGCCTAATGCTTCAGGCTCGGCTTATCTCGAGCTCGAAAATCCTCGCGAACCTTCTCAATCAATCAATACTGTATCGCCTTCGCTGAAGCTTTCGTGCGCTATTCACGGTCCCAAACCACTTCCACGCAACGCCAATTTCTCGCCGAATCTTCAATTGACAGTTAATGTCAAGTTCGCTCCTTTCGCCACAAGCCGGCGCCGAGGCTATATCCGAGATACAACGGAAAGGGACATCGGGACTCATCTAGAGGCCGCATTAAATGCCGTCATACTCCCGGATAGATGGCCGAAAAGTGCGATTGACATTGTCATCACCATTCTGGAGGCTGAAGATGACATTCGGTGGGACTCGCGGACGCAACCAAAAAGGGTCATCGAGGGAATTGGAAACATGAACGTTGTGTCCGGCTGTATCACTGTTGCTTCTGCTGCTCTTGTGGATGCACAGATTGATTGCTTGGGTCTTGTCACAGGCGGCGTGGCTGCTGCTGTATCACAAGATGATGGGAAAGCTGTCAAGATGCTCGACCCTTCTCCATTTGAAGAGCCGTCATCTAGCTCGGTCTGCGCTGTCGGCTACTTGCCTACAAGAGACGAGTTGACGTTGATCTGGGCAAAGGGTGACATCCCTTCAAACAAGAACAAAGATATGCGTGCATTCGACAGCTTGTTGGACAGCGCTGTTAATGCTGCTAAAGGCGCTCAGGTTGTTCTGAGGCAAGTTACCACAGAACTCGCACAAGCACAAGCCGCGCGGTTGACTAACAATGTTCCTAAAACCTGACACGTCCCCATTGCACTGCACGAAACATCACGAGCGTCCTCCACAAGCAAACATCGATCTAAGGAGGGTGGCACCTATCGGTCAAATACGTCGTAATAAAGGTGTTCCACATACTGCTAGGGTGTTAAGATTCTTTTGAAACTTCTCCATTGTTTGGCCAAGGGTTTCTCGTTCACCTGTTCATGGAGGAAGCGTGGCGAGGGTAATACCCATCGTCATGGGATAGATTTGGGGCTGTGGCTTTGTTCGTACGAAGACTCTTTCCTTCTCGCTCGTCCTATCAACATTCTATCTGTTTGTTCATTGACCACAAATGAGCTTATTCTAACCATTTGCGTGCTTTCAGAAGTCTTCCACGACCCGATTTGCAGATACGAACCTCCATCCACATCACTCCAAATCATCAAGTTCTATCAACATGCCCTCTAAGATCCAACCCGATGACAACCTCTTGTTCCTCTTTCGTTGTCTCGAAGCTTCTGACTACAAATCTGTAAGAGCTTTTCCGCAACATCTGGCTTGCCAAGTGCGGTCCTGACGGATCCATGGCGTTCAGATTGACTACCGTGTCGTCGGTGCTGCCGTCGGTTTGAAAGCCCCAGCGGCTCGCATGAGATTCACTCGTTTGAAGAAACACATCGAAGCGAGCCTCTCGATCTCTACTCTGGCTTCCGTCTCCACAAATGGCAAGACTGGAAATAGCACCGAGGCTGGGCCCAAGAACAACGCAAAGAGAAAGATATCTGAGAAGCAAAAGCAACCGCTCAGTTCGAAGTTTGGTGGTGACCAGATCGGTAATGTTGAAGGTGAACTGAAGATCAAGACAGAAAACGCTGAAATTGAGGTCGTGACTCCATCTGCTCCAGTCAAGCGGCAAAGTCGCGGCAAGAAGATCGACGTCTCAGCTGCTTTTGAAAGCGACTCTTCACCAACACCAGGGGCTCGTGTCGAGCACGAAGTCCATTCTAGCGACTATGAAGATAGTCAAGCTGCAGGTGAGGAAGATGATGGAATTCCCGGTGGCTTTGAAAGCGAGCATGAGCATCTAGCGAAGCGTCGACGACTTTTTCCACTGAAGAGAAAACAGAGTCGGCCAGATTTCAACCGCAGATTATTTCCAAACAACGGACCAAGATCTTTGCCTCAAAGCGTCTTGAAAGAGCCGATCTCGACGTCTGATGCAGGCTCGACCTCTATTTGCGCCGCTCAGTTCATATCCGCTTACCCAAACCCCCCCGACTCGCGCTACACCAACGCCGCAACTGCCAACTTGAGTTTCACCGACGCATCAGCAGCGGATATCATGCCGTCCATTGAATACGACGCCAGCAACGACGGTAGCTTGGAGAAGTTGTTCGACTCGGTGAACGCGAATACAGGAAGTTTGGAGGAGGAAAGCGAGATACAGGACAACGACAGTACGAAGCCAGCCAACTCTGCTTTTCTGCTGCAGAACACTGTCCCGGTAGCTTCTTGCACTGTTCTTCTCCATTGTTTCGCTCTGGGCAGATTGCTGACCACGATTCGATCTCTTCACAGCTTCAATGGCCGCCGAACCAGAGTCACCAGGGTGCGTTGTCCAGTGAGGAGGAGGCGTGCCTGTCTGCCGGCCTTGCTAAGCCCACGGCGACGCCTTTGGTCGAAGAGGAAGGATAGATGTTCCGCCACCTGGAATAAAAGTGATGCAAGAAAGTATTCTAGGAGACGCGAAAAAGCACTCTAGGGAAAGACGCAGCAGGATATTGGGATTTTTGATCGAAATTGGCTGGGTGGCAAACGGCAATGTCTAGCGAGGGTTCTACTTGCGACAGTACCTGCTATGCCCTCAAGCGATCATATTCACTATAGCGATCATACCCTTCCAAACATAGGTCGATTCCTACAGGTCTTTCTCCTGCGATGTTCCCAGGCACTCATGAGAGTGTTGAGTTGCCCACATGCTACTTCTTCATTGTTCTCGTTCCTAATGTGCTCCATAAGTTGTAAGCCTCTAACCACCTTTGGAGCCACCCAAAAAAGTGTTGTTGAGCGAGTCTGAACATTCCTTATTGAGATCTTGCACTCTCGTGCTGTTGTGGCTGCTTCCGCCAGACCCCAGTCAGGGTTTTCCCTTGCTAGTGTTGTCCAGCGGAAAGGCTCGAATTTGCCATAGGTCAGCATTGGCTACGGGACTGCCGCCACGATGGTTCATTTGGCGAGAGGGATTGAGCCAGGACATGCCGTTGGGTCCGTTGGGAAAGCACGAGCATGACATTTCGTGCTTCGAAGAGCCTGAAGTGTGGCAGACAGCGATATGGCGACAGTTTCAATCATGCTGCGACGAATCTGCGGTGCCCTTCGAATCGATAGAGGAGGCTCTGGAGTGAATTGCATTGGTCCAGCGCGACGTCGGAGGACCATCTATCAGACTGCCAAATTCGAATTCCGGCCGTGCGGGATCCAAGGCAGGTAAGCGACTCCCGCAGCTGCTCCCATCGCGATTACAGCGAGACTTAACGTTCCAGACAACATTTTACTCTAGATCATGCCTGAGGTGGTTGCCAGTCATGTCCGCGAGCGTCCAAGCCATCTGGATATGTCCAGGAATGGAAATCACACACAAGGGGGGTTTGTAGTGGCCCCGCTGTCTCTGCATCGCTCAGATTTACTGTCCCTATCTATGTTGTATGCTGGAGCTTTTTCGGCGTTGGTCGACCTGACGTTTGGCTCGGGATGGAATGGCAGCATTCCGTCTAAAATCATAATCATGTCAGACAGTGCCGGTATTTGCGTTGATCCTGGGTAAGAATGTCTATATAGCGATCTCGTAGAACGCCTGCGATCTGCACGGCGGAGAGCTGAAATACAGCTTCATAAGGCGGATGGACGAAAGCAGCATGGCTCTATTCAATCGTGGTCAGCAATGGCAGTGGACATGTTGAAGATCTAGCCGAGGAAGATCCTACTTCTCCTCTGTCAACCAAAACCACTCTATCGAGCACCATGGTCTCCCCGAAATACCCGACCATCTCGGCGGCGTCATTTGGGTAATTGTTGTACTGCGGGTGCTCAAGAGCAGGCATAGTGCCCGGTCCTGTAATTTCTTCATGAGGACCATCATTGGGGTGATATTGCTTGAACATCTCAATTGCAAGATTGGCAAAGGTGACAGCGAGTATCTCTAACGGGCGGAGGTTGTATTCATCTGATCCAGTAGAGGCATCTTGATGCGCTTGTCCCAACTCCAATTGAAAGATTTAGCGTAAAGAACCGTCTAATTGTGCTAATGGAGGCATGACACCTTTGCATCAATATACATAGCATTCAGGCTGGACAATTTGCAAAAGTCGTTCGCCACTACCAATGCTGCTTGGGCGGCCTCTGTCCGTCTGATCAAATCCTCGCGCGTACCACTAGTACATCTTCGGGTGTATTCTTCTGTCGGAATGCCGTCAATGGCAACCGCAAACATTGTTTTGGTAGCTTGAGCAGCTGAAAGGCGGGTAAGAGATTCAATGAATGTGTTGGCTCTCTCTTCGTCCAAGTAGAGACGCAAATAGCTGTCATCAGGCGTCCGCTCCGGCAAATGCACAACTTCGGGCTGTCTATTAATTGTCGTTTCTGCTGAGACCATGAACCTGTCCGCAATACGAGGTGATGATCAACATCAAGGCAGGCTAAGGAGACTGAATTCGTCGACCCCGATGTGATACTATCACCTCCTGTTAGCGTTATTGCGTGGAAGTTTTTGGAAATAATCGTCGGCCGGAGCAGGCTAGAATCTCGTCATATGCTTGTAACCGGTTCACTGCAACCATTTTATGATTCGTTCTGGCCTTGTCGTATCGACAACTTGGACAATTGACCGACACATCTTTTCAACCAAGTCTTGGAATGGCCATCTTTGGGCTGACTCCAACGTCAACAACTTTGCGCTATTTGGAATGGTCCGCCACCCGCCCGGTGCAATGCCGCAATCCATGGGACATCAACTCGGCGGATCGAAATATCCCCTGGTTGCTTCCGAGCTGAACATGGCGCATCCGGCTTTCGGGGTCCAGAATAGATTCGATGCTCTGACCTGACTGGTGGTGGTAGCAGAAGAGGTCTGTGCTTACTAAGACCCAAAAAACGATTGATCCATGGAGATAAGCATGATCTTCAATGTTTGGTACGCGGCATATGTAATTGCTCCGCGGTATGGTGGAGACGAAGAAAAGTGCCTCAATATCGATCAGCACTTACCTACACTAACAGCAACGCAATAGAAAGCGTTCTTTGAGAAAGTTGCGCAGGGTTGCAAATAGCCAGCGTTGTCCGGTGGCACTGAACCTAGCTCCGTGTCCGATAATTGTGCAGTACCAATCTTCCTGGCTTTACTCGGTAGCAAGCGATGAGAACCAACCGAGCTTATTGTAACATCGATTGAGGATCTGTGCGGGTCCTGGCTCGCTCAGTCGGGTGCAACCGGCTTCGATTCCCAAGCGTGAAAGTATGTCGTTGCTCCCACAATAGTGCTGCAAGGTCTTGGAGTGGCTCCCAAGCTGCCGTCGCTGCTCTTCTCTATTGCGGGTGAGGGCGGACAGGGGCCAATTTATCTAGCTGACTGATATGTTGCAGTAGTGTGATGATGGAAACCCAGAGAACTGAAGGGCCACCTTTCAGATTCGCACCGCATATTGAACCAACATTGAAGCTCCTAGTCAAAGGCAGAAGTATGTAGGACAGCAATGGTGATGTGGTTCGGCACTTGGGCTGACGGAAAATTCCCATCAGCTCTTTTCGCGTCTCGTTGTGTCTCAGAAATGCAAACGTGGCCGCATCACTTCATGCCATCAAATAGGTCACCTCCTCCTGTGAGTTGCAATCATCCTAGGGATGAGAGACAGAAACAGGAACATTGATTTCGGAATGGGATTTCAAAGCCGACAGCTTAGCTTCACTGGATTCCAGACATGTACGTCACTAACCTGTTGCTCTTCGGAATTTTCGAATCATTGCCAATCACAGCGTCCGGTGTTGCGGTTCTCTGCTGACATCCCTATAATTCCGTGACAGTAAGCCAATAAGAACGTCGCAAAGAGGGGACGGGGCTACGTGATTTTCCATTCGGTTGGCCCTCAGCTTCAAGAATGCAGATTTGCAAGGAAACCCAAAAGGGCTGCGCAGAGTCTTGTGATGATTCCCATTAGGGAACAGAACGCAATCCGGGAGACTGCCTGTTCTGTAAGTGTTAGTTTGTTGGGCCTCTAGGATGCTGCAATAGCTCTCCTGCAATGGAGGCCCAGATCCCCAAATCTTACCGCTTTCGCGGCTTCTCACAGGCGGTGAGAGTTATCCATCTGCCGTCCTACGGCAACTTCACACCTCTTGTGACATGAACAGAAGAGGAGGAATAATCTCCGATACGAACTGTGGTTGGAAGAGATAACCTCGTGGCGTGAGCTAGCCGGAATGCTGTCATGGCTCTAGAGGCATCCTGAACGAAAGGCATGAGAGCGACAGCAAGGTTCTTGGCTCAATTACCATTCATCCAGGGCTCCAAGACCCTGAGGCATGGTAGCGAGAGGGGTTAACAGTGCAGTCTTAGATTCCGATGTCTGAGGCCTTGTACGACTTTCCTTCCAACGGGAAAGCATGACGTGTTCGTTCCATCGCACAAATGACATGGTCCTTTATTGAAATCATCGCATCCTATCCAATGTCCTTTAACAAGTCCAAGCACGCTCCGCATATTGCACTTGCTGTGCGCTGCTAGAGGATGGGCTGAGGCGACCAGAGCGGCCATTTTTTCTTTTGTGGCTGTTGTGACTAGCAAAACGCGCCGCTTCTGCTTCTAAGATGCATGCAATGCCACACAGCCCATAGCAGGCTGGAGTTGCTGCAGCGTGGCCCGATGTTGTGAGTTTGGGTCAGGGCCCTCGGCCGGGTGGATCGGAGGCTTCTCCATTTCTTGTCAGGCGTTCACCATTCGATCTGTCAGTCAGTCAACCAACCTGCTGGATTCGTTGCAGCTTCAGCAGGCAAACCAACGCCTTCGTCCTTGCTCAGACATGAGGCGAGCTGTCCGAAAGGCATCACCCTTCGCAATTTGTACCTGAGAACAAGGAGTTTCAGGGTTAATCTTCCGATGTTCGTGGCAAGTATGAGTATTCTGAAACGATTCGAATCAGCGAAAGAACCTTCTCTGCGTTTTCCAAAAGAGTCACTCTCGCTAATCTCTTCGACTGATTCGCAGCCTGTGCATGGTCTGGTGCTGCAAGGCTAAGGCTATCTTCAAAAGTCGCGGCCGAATGGACGTACTAACTCCGGCGAGGAACTGGTCACAACATTTGAAATCAGGCCCCTTCGAGCGTATCCAGCCACCCAGCCTTAGCGTCATGCAGCTCTTGCAGGTGAGACGTGCTTCTTGAGCATAGCCTGAGACATTTTATCCTCGTATCGACCCAAGGATACGGAGCACTCACCAAGATGTAACCTGTCAGCTTGCCAGCTTGCCTGCCAAGGGCCAAAAATAAGGATCTTCAGCACCGAGCCACCATACTGGTAGGAATGACTAAGAAATCTTTGCTGGAAGCCAGGTGGCAATCTCGGTTTCTGTCCTGTGGTTCTGGAGTCCGAATCTACCGCCATGGTAACACAGCCTCTACATGAGCATTTATATATCGACCTTCGTCTGCAATGATGATGTGAGAATCGTCAGGATCAATCATTGCAAGTCAGAATTATATTTGAAAAAGTGATTAAGCCAACCTCAGCTGGCAGATTTCCATCCGAACTGCCTCATAGATCGACTAGGACGGAGCTACACGTGCGCCTCTTTATTGGTGGTTTTGACGCAAACACGTTTATAGGACCGAAGAATCGGGGACGATCGTCCACAAGTGATACCCTTGGCATACATCCCTAGCAGAAACCTGGCATTCATATGAGACCTCAAAGGCTCCCCTCGTCTCAGACCTCCTCCCGACCAAAAATCGAATTCTACTCTCGCTTCAGCAAGCCTGTCATGGCTACACCGTTGAACGGAACTGTGGTAATCACTGGTGCAAATGGGGCTCTTGGCTCAAAGATTGCCCTGAAGATTGCGCGGCAGCACCCTTTCGTACATCTACTTCTCACCGCACGAGATGTATGGTCGAAAAGTGTTGCAGATATTTCAGAAGAGATCCGATCACTCGGCCCAAGATCATTCGAGATTGCCAAGTTGGATCTTGCGAGTTTCCGTTCGATTCGAAAATTCACCAAAAACACCGTGGACAGGGCGCGGACTGGCGACATACCGTCGATACAGCTACTTGTAAACTGCGCAGCAATTGCGTCCTTCACAGCCGATGCATCGACGGAGGACGGCTTCGATTTGGTGTATCAGACGAACTGCCTCGGACCATTCTTGCTCACAATAAATCTCTTGGAGGCATTCCGGGCAAACGACAGAGACAATGGCACCAGGGTTGTCAATATTGGCAGCTCTCTGATGTCGGTGGCCAAGCTTGATTATTTCGACAATTACACAAGCAAGAAGGTCGACTCGCCCCTGGGAGTACGAGAAGGGCTCATTCGCTACGGAAGTAGCAAGCTGTTGTTGAATGCTGCAATGTATGCCTTGAGACGGAGCCTGGCCATGGTGAGTATTCCGCTCTAGGGTCACTGGTGCAGAACTAACTCTTTTCAGACATCCAAAATCGACCTCACCATCTTCACACTCGACCCGGGGAGAATGTCGAATAGTAGCAGACTGTCGACTAACGCACCGGTAAAGCTCCGCATGACAAACGGCATGCTTTCAAGCGTGCGACCTTTGACTCAGATCTTCTCGAAGGGCCTTATCAATAACGCCAGCAGATCGGCCGATGCGATTGTGAGGGTGGCCTCGACCCTTTGAAACACGACAGGATTGGTGAAGAGAAGTATTTCGTGCTTGATGATGAATGTCACGTTAAGGACATGGTCAAGATTACCAACGACCACGAGTTCATGAAGATGTTTCTGCGGCAAACGGTGATTGACGTGGGTGTGGCGGAGGTGGAAATCATGTCTCCTGTTTGAAGCATCATAACACTGGCGGGTCCCAAGCGCATTCTTCTCATTTCGTCCTTCAAGGATTATTTTCAGCAAGCGAGCATGGGATACGGGGCGTTCAGCATTAGCGTTGGAGTTTGGAGTTTCTTTGTTGTTCAAGTGTCCTTGAAGACGCCATGATTGTCAGCGTGAGAAGTGACGAAAGTCCATGTACGAGACCAAAAACGAAGACTGGAATTGAAGGTGGGAGCTCAAGGAGACTATGAGGTTCTCATTTAGCAATGAAACCAAACTCTTGGGGAACGATTGCCCCAATTGTCAATTACCTTTCGCGAGTTATATGACGTGACTCAGAGGAAGCAGGCCATTCCAGCTGCTTGAAGTCCGAGATGCTTATGTCTTGACGCGCCCACAATACCATGAAGACATCGGCTGCGGCGTCTTGCTTTCCTGTTGGGACGATGACGGGGACGTGAAATGCTTTTGAGTAATCTCTTGGCACAATGGGCTCGGCTTGAAATCCGGGACTACTGTTGCAGTCTGAATAATGCTGGACATCTATTCAAACCTCGAGCATTCTCAAACTCCTCCAACGCCCTCCTTTCCCTATGAAGGCGCCCTGAATATCTCAATTGACAATTCTCAGGGCGGAAGAACCACCATTGCGACAGTGCCTTTGGCATCAAGCGCCAAACGTGTTCAGTCCGTGGCCGCCATCTCAGGGAACCCTTCCAAATCAGAATCTACACCGCATACTCTGGGGGATGTATTGAGGGATGTACAGGCACTCAGCCTATTCGAACGGCTACGCTGCCAACAAAAGGGATGATGGAGAGGCCTTCTCAATATATCCACATCGGTTAGATATGGAAAGCAAATTCATCTGGAATTTGCACGACCTGCAAGAGGATGAGAAAGCTGACGCTTTGCCGTCCAACAGTTTCGAACCAAGAACAATGCACCTTCATCAAAGAAACCGAATTCTCAAGCTATTAGGTTTGGGATGTGTCCTCACCTTTTTCGGTATTCTTGTCCTACATCCTTCGACACGGAGTCACCTGCCTCTTCTCGGAGTTGCGACGCCCGCAGCCGAGCATTTTGAAATTGAAACATTACGATATTATGACTTAGAGACCGTTCAAGGGACGTCAAGCGGATGGAAGCGGGAAGAACGGGTGCTTCTCTGCACTCCTTTGCGCGATGCGGAGGAGCATCTACGAATGTTTTTCAATCATCTCAGAAATTTTACATACCCACACCATCTGATAGATCTTGCGTTTCTCGTTTCCGATTCGAAGGATAACACAGAAGGCCTTTTGACGCAGCTGCTTGAAGAATTACAGGCCGATCCAGATCCTAAACAGCCATATGGGGAGATCTCAGTTATTCATAAAGATTTTGGCCAGAAGGTCAATCAAGACGTTGAAAGTCGGCACGGTTTCGCTGCCCAAGCAAGTCGACGAAAGTTGATGGCGCAAGCAAGGAATTGGCTGATGTACTCTGCCTTGAGACCGACGCATAGCTGGGTATACTGGAGGGATGCAGATGTGGAGACGGCCCCTGTTACCTTGATTGAAGATCTGATGCGACATGATAAAGATGTCATTGTACCCAGTAGGACATTGCTTCTTCGGTAAACTTGTGAGGTGGCTAATCAGTTCACAGACGTCTGGCGTCCACTCCCTGACTGGCTTGGTGGAGAGCAACCATATGATCTTAATTCATGGCAGGAATCAGAAACAGCACTGGCACTGGCAGAGACCCTTGACGAAGACGCAGTCATTGTCGAAGGCTATGCTGAGTACGCGACATGGAGGCCTCACCTGGCCTACCTCCGAGATCCCTATGGAGATCCTGACATGGAGATGGAGATTGACGGTGTGGGAGGCGTTTCGATCTTGGCCAAAGCTCGTGTGTTCAGAGCCGGGGTTCACTTTCCCGCATTTTCCTTTGAAAAGCACGCCGAAACCGAAGGCTTCGGTAAAATGGCCAAGCGAATGGGATTTTCTGTCGTCGGTCTGCCTCACTATACAGTATGGCACTTATACGAGCCTAGCGAGCAAGACCTGCAGCACATGCAAGAAATGGAAGGGGAGCGCAACTCTCGAGCTCAAGAAGAAAAGGAACGCGAAGAGCGAATGAAAAAGATTAAGGAGGAATTCAAGGACCCCAATAGTCAGTGGGAAAAGGACAAAGCTGGCATAGCGGAGAAGACAAGGCAGGACGAGAAAGCCGCAGCAGAGAAGAAGGCGGAAGAAGCAAAGCAGAAAGCCCAGCCTTCTGATACTGCTTCTGCGTCGGAGGAAAAGGTCCCAGAAAAGGTCAAGGATAAGGAGTCACCACCCAGGAAGGTTTCCAACGACTGATACGATTAGCGTAGATGCATCTCGAATGGCGTTTGTACTTGGTGTAATCATGGACCTCCCCAAAGCGAGCATTGTCTCTATAAACCTAGAAGAATCCATGATTACAACCCAGCCCCCAATGCTGCTGGAGCAATTGACAAACTTCGAGTGAAAGTGATCAACGCCGCTTATGCAGGTACAGACGCGCTAAACTTGGCTCACGCATCCAACATCCAACGCATTGCATCTAAAACTACCGCTTTGTGGATGCAAAAATGACATACTAGAAGCCGATCATGTCTACTCAAACGCCGTCTCCTGGAATTCCCCTGACCCTCTCAGACCAGACGCAGCACTTGCGCCTTGTTGAGCTCCCACCCGAGCTCCTCGATCTGCTCTCCGCTCCACAGCCACCCAGGTTCGTGGCGCCGCATCGTTTTGACAAGGCTTCGATTGACCTGTGCTGGAAGAATTTACTTGAAGTCGCCTCGTCCAAGAACTCCCCATGGCAACTCTGTGGTATCTACTGGTCCCGCCAGCAAAGCAGCTGAGCATCTTCATCTATGTACTCCGAGTCAATCGTACCAAGTGAGGCAGGTCTCCACTTCTAACTCAGTTTATGTCATTGAGCCATCGATGGCACGGCCTGCATCGAGCGATGAGGGGGAGGTCATGGAACTTGATGATAGGCTAAGACAGCCTTCAAATGCCTTGACAGCAATCGCGAAAGTGGACACGATGCTCGAGCTGCTTCCAGTCTCGCATGATGTCAAGGCCATGATAGAGGGCGTTCTGCCCCTCTACGACACGTCTGAGGTATTTGCAGCAGAGGAAGCGAACTCCTACTTCATATCACACTCCGCTGCCATCTCTAAACATGCTCTGTTTTCTGACATACCAGCACCTGACTCTCAAATCGAGCGCGCTTGGCGTGTTCTCCTGGCATTCGAGTTCCAAGGGCGATGCGCAAGACCCTCTGCTTCGACATCTTTGACTAAATGGCGATCTATCAGCAACTATGCTACTCTGGAACACCTCGACCTGAATACAGACGTCAACTTGAAGGGCTACTTCCAAACCGAGCAAGCTTCTCCTCTAGATGCACCGGTCGTTGAAGCCATCTTATCTTGTCTTGCAGATAGGACCTTTTCTACCAGCGCCGCACATGCTATACAACTTGACCGGCTAAAAGTTGTGGCTTGGACGGGGACGATGCTTCTGCAAGCGATGTTTGAGAGACCAGGTTCGACATCACTGTTGCTCAAAGACGACTACATCAGTCAATGGCAAGACCTGCTACCAGAAGCGTGGAGGGAAGATGCGACGCTAAGCAAGCTGCCGGAGGATTCCTACACGGTTGAAGTCGTGGAAAGTAAGGACACGATCAGGTGGGAAGGTTTGGAAGGTCCTGGTTCGAAACCGGTGCAGACGGCCGCATCTGAAGCGGCGAAGGCGACCACTGGGAAGAGAAAGTGGCATGAGAAATTCAAGGCGCAGAGGAAGGAAAGTAAGAAATGAGAGTCGTGGAATACGCAGCCTAGCTGCTCTCCATGTTCCCAATGGGTATTGCTATGTGGCGACAGAGTTTTCTGCTCTTGGATCGATTCATGGGATGCTCTATTCGCCAGACGCTAGCACCTCTCAAAGATTCTGTACAGTCCCTTCAGGTTCGCCACCTCCACCACGCCTCTCAACAGCCCCTCCGTCGCTACCAGCCTCGCCCGAAGAGCCGGAAACAGAACATGCTCCAAGCTCCGCATTAACAGCTTCCTCCTCTTAGACAAGTCATCATCTGCACCGTCTGCACCCGCTGTCGCTTTTCCAGTCGTCGGAAGCTGTTCTGGAACGTAGAATGCAGATAACTCAGTCAAGAAAGTCTGGAAGCATTTCTGCTCATCCGTCCAGTCCACAAAGGGGCCTAATCGGATCAGGAATCGTGGCAACTTTGCAAAGGAGGGCATGTATCCTTTTAGCATTAGAGGTAGAGACTTCAAATCTCCACCTTCGGAGATTTCTAGCGAGAAGTACTCGGTCAGCATTGCCCGCCGAGAAAGCAGCTGTTTTTTAACTGCCTGTGCGATTTGCGACGCATCGACCTCCACCTCCTTAGTCCCGTCTCGCTTCTCGTTTTCGACCTCGGCTTCCCCCCCGATCATCAGAAGATCCATCAATTTTGGTGCTGGATCGAGCACTATGCGTCCGAAGTTGCCGAAGTCAGTCAGTCCGACCTGATAGAAAAATTCATTCGAAATCAGTCCGTAGTCCACAAGGAACAACTTGACGCCCGCCTGGATAGCGCACAGTCTCCGCCGCTCATCTACGAGTCCAACGTATGTGTGCGAGGCAAAGACTTCAGTTAAGCCTTCGTGCATTGCATCTCGCACCTCGCCTCGGAGAGACTTGATAGAAGTGAGACGGATCTGGACGGACTCGCGGTCGGTGGTCTCGTAGGTCATGCCTTCCATCATTCCCCCAGTGGACTGAGCGGGTGAGCCTTCGGGGCCTACAGATGGGAGCATCGAGGTGATTTTCCGCATCTTGGAGTCTGTGCGAACGAGACTGTTTTCGTACGGCTTCTTGGTGGTGGCCGGGGTTTTTGGAGCGTGAGAGCGGCGGTCTGGATGTGGACATTCGCTCTTTGGGTCGTTTCGGCTAGGTGCTTGAATCGTTGGGATATTCACGCCCGGGAGCAGTGATTGGGCCAGGAATGTGCGGCTTGTGTCTATTTTCGCCAACTTGGTTTTGATCTCATCGCACACCAGCTCGATGATTTCGTCTTCATTAAGAAAATGCACCTCTCGCTTGGTCGGGTGCACATTGACGTCGACCCTGTTTGGTTCAACCTCTAGGCTGAAGTAAACGAATGGATGTCCGCCCTTGGGAAGAAACATTGAGTAAGTCTGCTCGATGGCTTTCTTTATGGCGGAAGACTCGACGGAGCGATGGTTGATGAAAAGGAGGATCGTGGTGCGCTTGACGTGGTGGTTGGCATTGCTCGTCCATCCTGATGCCTGGAAACCCCATTTCTTATCGCTGATGCTGAAGTCTATCAACTCGTTCCCGACTGCACTGCCGTGAATCTGTTTGATTCTGTCCACGATCGATGCGTTTGCCTGGACAGAAATCCCCAAGCCGGCGTCTCCGTGCTTCTTGATGGAAAAAGCTACGCCTGTACAATGCACGGCGTATCGTCCAACTACGTCGAGGATCTTCGCATATTCTTCGCTTGCTGAACGAAACGCTCGCCGGCGAGTTGGGATATTGTAAAAAAGGTCTTCAACCTAGACGGCCTGGTGAGCCCTCTGAGCTCGGGATAGCAGAAGTGGCGGACTCACTGTGATTTGCGTACCACCACGACCGGCGCATGGCTTTGGGTCCGCACTCTGTCCTGGTTTGGCGGGCACAAGCTTTCCATCTGCATAGTGACCCTGCCAGGCACAGCTGGATCCAGCTGTCTTAGTGGTGACCTTGAGATGTGCAATATGACTAATACTAGCCAATGCTTCGCCGCGAAAGCCATAAGTTCCGATTGACTCGAGGTCTTTGAAAGCCTTCAATTTTGACGTAGTGAAGCGCTCACACAGTATCGGCATGTCATCTTTCTGGAGGACTGTCAGTAACGAGAGCGCCTCTTCCGCTGGCATCAACGAACATCAATCCCATGTCCATTATCGGTAATCTGCAGTAGTTTCAAGCCGCCATCTTTGACAAGAACCTCGATAGAAGTAGGCCCAGCATCAACAGCATTCTCCAAGAGTTCTTTCAAGGCATGCATAGGAGCCACGATGATTTCGCCCGCTGCGATCTTGTTGACAACATCTTGATCAAGGGCCTTGATCAAGAGTCAGCCATGATCTCCTACATGTAACCGTCGTTGTGATGACATGCCTTGATTCGTCGTGGTGCTTGGGGAAGAGGTAGATCTGCTTCAGTTGCTGTTCGCTTCGTGCCTCGAGGTTCGTGATCAAGATCCATAATTTCATTCATGACGGCAGGTAGGGGATGAGACTATTGATCGAGTGTAATATACAGTCGTCCATGTCTTTCTTTTTAGCCAGTCAGTTTTCAAGCTGGCAGGCTTCGGCGCCTGCCGAATAAGGGACCGAGTTCGTGAGCTCAACTTTCGCACCAGTTCAGCGAAATCTACATCATACAGCATTCGCTTTACAACTCTTTCAGCCGATTTCCTGAAAGCCATAAACCCATCAAGAATCAAGTGGCTGAAGTAGGTCTTCGTTGGAGATTCGTGTTCGTAGAACACGTTTGCGACAATTCTCATCCCTGATCTCTTATCGACTTCTTACACCCATATGGAGCCCTTCGAGCGAAGCAGACTGCGCACCGACAAAACTTAAGAGCCTAAGATCAAACAGTCACAAACATGGCAATGAACTATGTCACGTTCAACCAAGACTACAGCCATTTGGCTGTCGGTAGGTCCACTTCAACGATGACAAGCGTTGCCTGACCAGAGACAGGAACATCGCGCGGCTTTCGCATCTTCACTACCGACCCCTTCTCGAAAGCTTTCGAGACAAAGGAAGGCAACATCGCCATATTGGAGATGCTCTTCTCAACCTCTTTAGTCTCCCTCATCCTCTCGCCCCGCCGACTACAAATCACGAATACTAAGGTCAGTCCGAGGACGCCTTTTGGACACTTGCAAAGACAAGGCTGATCTCGTCTTGCTCATAGCGACAATCAACGATATGCGAACTTACTTTTCCGACGACAGTCCTGTCCACCAAGATGTCGAGGAAGAGATTAGTCATCGTGCTCGAGCATCAAATATATCTCTACGACATCCAAACCATGAAACTTCTCTACACGATCGAAACATCTCCCAACCCAGCTGGTAAGCTTTATCTGCAGTAGTCCCGATGACGAAATGCTCAACCATATCAGGGATATGCGCCCTCTCCCCTTCCTCGGAGAACTGCTATCTTGCATACCCTCTGCCTCAGAAAGCTGCGGCCTCATCGTTTGCGCCCCCTTCACATGCACCTCCTGGAAGCCCTCACATTGTGCCAACTTCTGGTGAGGTACTACTATTTGACACTGTGAAGCTCGAGGCTATCAATGTCGTGGAAGCTCATCGGTCGCCTCTGTCGTGCATGGTTCTGAACAATGAAGGGACGATTCTAGCCACTGCGTCTGATAAAGGCACAATTATTAGGGTTTTTTCCGTTCCGGATGCTCACAAGCTGTACCAATTTAGAAGAGGCTCCATGCCTGCAAGGATCTTCAGCATGTCTTTCAACATTGCATCAACACTACTTTGTGTTTCGTCCGCCACAGATACCATCCATGTTTTCAAGCTTGGGCCACAAATCTCACCAACGGTGGAGCCTGTCTCGTCGCCAGGCAAGTCTCCGGGCTTCTTCGGTAATAGGCGGTGGAGTCAGGAAAGCGAGTCTCCAACTGAACCTGGGGACGAGATGAACGATTCCGAGATTGCCTCGTCTGTTAGCGCAAGAAAGCCAAATGGCACGTTCATGGGTCTCATCCGGCGGACTTCACAAAATGTCGGTACCAGCCTCGCTACAACCATGGGCGGATACTTACCGAAAGGGGTAACCGAAATGTGGGAGCCTGCCCGTGACTTTGCCTGGATAAAGATACCGAAGGCGAACACGTCGCCGACCTCAGGTTCCTTAAGGAGCGTCGTTGCTATGAGCAGCAACACTCCGCAAGTGATGGTTGTCACGAGCGAAGGGAA
>JAABUK010001091.1_pt1 | contig 53195 bp, 52 predicted proteins | sample 5559141 | NCBI WGS metagenome assembly JAABUK01 (sample SAMN10711869, study PRJNA513367) | rock metagenome | isolation source: Antarctica rocks | place: Antarctica: Victoria Land, Pudding Butte nord | collected 2016-01-03 | reverse complement strand
GGATCGCCGTGGCCGTGGCGGTCATCGCCGCCGTGCTGGCCGAGCAGAGCGCGGGCTCCACGGCCGGGCTCGGCCATACCCTCACGAGCGCCAACGGCTCGCTCGACTCCTCGCTCTCGTGGGCGGCCGTCGTGCTGCTCGCGGTGCTCGCCGTCCTGCTCTTCCTCGCCCTCGGCGCCCTGGAGCGCCTCGCCCTGCCCTGGACCCGACCCTCCCGGAGCGTCCCGTGAAACGTCTGCTCGCACTCCTCGCACTCCTTCCCGTCCTCCTGCTCCTCACCGCCTGCGGGAGTAAGCAGGACGCGGTCTCCGGACCTGCGCAGAAGCTCTCGGTGATGCTCGACTTCTTCCCCAACGCCGACCATGTCGGCCTCTACTCGGGACTGAAGCGCGGGACCTTCCGCCAGGCGGGGCTCGACCTGCAGATCCTCGAGCCGCCGGCTCCCGACGCGCCGCTCAAGCTGCTCGCCGCGGGGAAGGTCGACCTTGCCATCTCCTACGAGCCCGAGGTGCTGCTCGCCCGCGACCAGGACACGCCCCTGATCTCCGTGGGCGCGCTCGTCTCGCGCCCGCTGACGTCGCTCATGGCGCTGCCGGGCGCGAAGATCCGGACCCCGGCCGACCTCAAGGGCAAGACGGTGGGGACCGCAGGCATCCCCTACCAGACCGCCTACCTCAAGACGATCGGGCAGCGGAGCGGAGCGGGGGCGATCCAGCAGGTGGACGTCGGGTTCAACCTGAACCGCGCGCTCATCTCCAAGCGGGTGGACGCCACGCTGGGTGGGTTCTCGAACTACGAGGCGATCCAGCTCCGCCAGGCCGGGCGCAAGCCGGTGGTCATCTCCGTCGACCAGGCCGGGGTTCCGCCCTACGACGAGCTCGTGGTCGTGGCCCGGCGGAAGTTCCTCGCCGACCACGGCGACGCGGTGCGCTCCTTCGTCCAGGCCCTCGGGCGCGCCACCGCGGCGGTGCGCGCGAACCCCGAGCGGGGGGTCGACGACCTGGTCTCCTCGGTGCCCGCACTGCGCTCCCAGCGCAAGCTCCAGCAGGCCGCCGTGCGCGCGACCCTCCCCGCCTTCGCGCCGCCCCCAGGCAGGCCGTTTGGCTTCCAGGACCCCGTCGAGTGGCGTCGCTACGGCCGCTGGATGCTGTCCAACCGGCTCGTCAAGCACGACCCGCACGCCCAGGACGCGCTCACGAACGAGTTCCTGGCGGGCGAGGGGCTGTAGGAGCGATCTCCCATTGCCGTGATGGGCGGGTCGGGGAACGACGAACTGTCCGCAGAGCGTCACACGAGCCGGTTGTCCCTCGTCCCCGCCGGGGCGAACGTCACGAAGACCGTCGGCTGTCCTGCCTTGTGGTCGCAGGACGACCACAATCCCGGACAGCCGGGGAGCCGACGGCTCCTGGGGACGGCCCGGGCGCCGACCCCTCTCGCCGCCCTCCCCAGATCACCGTCCCTCAGCGCGGTCGGACGCCGAGGCCCGGGCGGGGCTACTCGCGGAGAGAACGACGAGCACCACGAGTTGGGCGGCGATCACCAGAAGGGAGACGAGGTCGAAGACGCCCATGAGCGTCGTGCGCGCGGCGCCGACGTCGACGAGGTGGTTGAGGGTGTGCAGGCCGAACTGGAGGGCGGCGAAGACGAGGACCGGCACGCGCCAGGCGGGCCGGCGGGCCGCGACGATCAGCACGGCACCGAGCGCGACGCTCCAGGTCGCGAGGTCGCGGAGGAGGTGCGCGTCGTAGGGCTCGAAGTCCGCGAGCACGTCGTAGAACGAGCGGGGCGCGACGCCCATCCAGATTCCCTGGGCGAGTTGGAGAGAGCCCAGGGAGGCCAGGACCGGGGCCAGGTACCGGCGCATGCCCGACGGACGCTACCGACGAAGCGGCCCCCGCCAGGGGTCCACGCGGCGCACGACGGAGGGGACCACCCTGAGCGCGGGCCTCGCTTCACGCCCCGCTCGAGCACGTCGCCGCGGGCGGGGGCCGCCCGGGCTCCTGCGGCCTCGTCACTAGGAACAACCAGTTCTGTCACGAAGGGCCGCTCTCCCTCGACTGTCCTGCCTTCTGGTTGCAGGACAACACTTGCCCAGGACAGTTCGCAGGCAGGCGGCTCCGGGAGCGAAGGGGACGGCCCAGGCGCAGACCCCCCTCTCGCCGCCCTCCCCTCGCCACGAAACTCAGCCCGTCCGGCCCACGACACCCTCGCCTGGTCGCGCGCGGGCGCCCCGGAGCGCGTAGCGCGCCGCGAGCCCGGCCCACGGCGCGTAGGGCGCGAAGAAGGAGCGCACGTCCTCCTCCCCGGCCACGGCCTCGGGGTCGTGGGTGGTGAGCCGGCCGACGAGCTTGCGCAGCCCGAGGTCCCCCGCGGGCAGTGCGTCGAGGCGCCCGTGTCCCTCGAGCGCGAGCGTCTCCACCGTCCACGTCCCGATCCCGGGAATGGCCCGCAGCCTCCGCGCCGCGGCCAGGCCGCCGGGGTCGATCCGCCCCGCGGCGATCTCCCGGGCCGCCCGGCGCAGCGCGAGCGCGCGTGACTCAGCGAGATCCCACCCGCAGAGCCGCGCCGGGGCGACGGCCGCGAGCGCGGCGGGGGCAGGCACGTCGCGCAGGCCCGTCTCCTCACACCGGCGGCCCAGCGCGAAGACCATCCGCCGCTGGATCGCCGCGGCGCGCGCGTACTCGATGAGCTGCTCGGTGACCGCCCAGGCGAGGGCCTCCCACGGGTCGGGGCGGCGCGGGATGCGCAGGGTCGGCTCGGCCCGCACCGCGCCCCCGATGAGCGGGTCGGAGCGGAAGCGCTCGTGGAACGGCCGCAGGTCGTCGTCGACGCCGAGGGCGAAGCGCATCCGCGCGATGCCCTCCTCGGCGCTGTCCTCCCGCGCCGCGCGGGCACCGAGCAGGACGCGGTCCGGCGCGGTCTGCGCGACGCGGACGACCACCGGCTCCGCGCCGACGTGGAGCAGGCGGTGGACCACCCGCCCCCGGACGCGGAGCACGCCGTCCATCCCACCGCGCAGGGGGAGCCGGAAGGCCCACCGCGGCGCGACCTCGCGCCGGACCTCCACCCCCAACCCTCAGCGGTCGAGCAGGTGGATGTCGACGAGGAAGGAGCGCGAGCCCAGGACGGGCAGGCGGCGACGACGACGGGCGAGCTTCCGCGCCGAGCGGCGCCGGGCCAGGACGATCGTCACGACACCGGCGAGGAAGCTCGTGGCCGCCACCGCCACCGCCTGGGGGACGGGCATGGGCAGGGGGGCGGGCCGCAGGGGCGTGATGGCCCGGGGCTCGGCGACGACGACGGGAAGCTCACTCATCTCGGAGGGGAATGGTTGCAGGTCTCGCGGACCTACTCGAGGACCTTCTCGTACATCCGGTAGGTGCGGACGATCTTCCCGCCCATCCCCTCCATCGCCCGGTTCATGGAGCGGTTGGACTCGAGGATCCACCCCGTCTCGCCGCCATGCTGCGGCGTGCGCTCGGCCGAGTCGTAGTGCATCTCGAAGAGTCGCGCCGCGACCCCGGTGTGCTGGTACTCGCGCTTGACCCCGAGCGCGAAGACACGCACCCGGTCGATCTTCCTTCGGTAGTAGAGGAACTTCGCCCACCCGAACGGGAGCAGCCGCCCGTTCATGTGCTTGAAGACCTGGTTGTAGTCGGGCAGCGACAGCCCCGCCCCCACCGTCTCGGAGTCCTTCTCGGCGACCATCGCCCAGTCCTCGGAGAGCAGCGGCTTGAGCTGCTTGGCGTAGTGGCGCACCTCCTCCTCGGAGAGCGGGACGAAGCCCCAGTTGCGCTCCCAGGCCGCGTTGTAGACCTCGAGGAACCGGTCGACCTCCGCCCGGAGGTCCTTCTTGTCGAAGTACCGCGTGGTGATCCCGTGCTTGGACTCCACCTCGCCGGCAAGCTTCCAGATCACGGGGTGGACCGACTCGCGTGTGTCCACCCACAGGTCCCACATGTGGGCGTCCATCGCCTTCTCGAGGCCGGCGCCCTCGAGCAGCACCGGGTAGTGGCGGTGCGTCCAGTTCGTGAGGATGATCGGCGGGAGGTCCCACCCGTCGACGAGCACCCCGCACTCGTCGTTCGTGGAGAAGTCCATCGGCCCGACCATGCGATCGCGCCCCCGCGCGCGCAGCCACCCCTCCGCCGCGTCGAGCAGGGCGCGCGACACCTCCGGATCGTCCACGCACTCAAAGAACCCGAACAGGCCCCACTCATTGGACTGGAACTCGTTGAGCCGGTGGTCGACCTGCGCGGTGATCCGCCCCACGGGCTTCCCGTCACGCCACGCGAGGAAGTACTCCGCCTCGGCGTGGGTGAAGAAGGGGTTCTTGCGCTTGTCGAGGAAAGCCTTTCGCTCGAAGATCAGCGGGGGAACCCAGAGCGGCTCGTCCGAGTAGAGCGCGAAGGGGAGCCGGATGAACGCGTTAAGCTCGCGAGCGCCGCGGACGGGCCGGATCTCCAGGTCCATCAGGCGGCCACCCTAACCCATGTCCACGACCGCCACCGACGTCTTCGCCAAGGTCCGCGGCCACGAGCGCGTCGAGCTCTTCGCCGCCGCGCGCGACGCCGGCATCCTGCCCTTCTTCCGCCAGGTGGAGTCCCCGTCGGCGCCCGTCGTCAGGATGGAGGGGGCCGAGCGGGTCATGCTCGGCTCGAACAACTACCTCGGGCTCACGGGCGATGAGCGGGTCATCGCGGGGGCGCGCGACGCCCTGGAGCGCTACGGCACCGGCCTGACGGGTTCCCGCCTGCTCAACGGCACGCTCGACCTCCACCTCGAGCTCGAGGACGAGCTCGCCGCGTGGATGGGTACGGAGGCGTCGCTCGTCTTCTCCACGGGCCACCAGGCCAACGTGGGTTGCCTGGGCACGATCCTCGGCCCGGGCGACACGGTCATCGCCGACTCGGCCGACCACGCCTCGATCCTCGACGGCTGCGTGCTCTCGCGCGCCAAGCTCCGCGCCTTCCGCCACAACCGGCTCGATCGCCTCGAGCGTGCGCTGGAGAAGGCGGTGGGCGACGGGGGCGGAATCCTCGTGGTCGTCGACGGCGTGTTCTCCATGGAGGGCGACGTCGCCCCCCTGCGCGAGATCGCGGAGCTGTGCGAGCGCTTCGGCGCCCGGCTCATGGTCGACGAGGCGCACGCGCTCGGCGTCCTCGGCGCCCGCGGCGCGGGGGCGAGCGAGCTCCTCGGGGTGGAGGACCGCGTGGACCTACGCATGGCGACGTTCTCGAAGTCGCTCGCGTCCTGCGGCGGGGTCATCGCCGGACCGGCCGAGGTCATCGACTTCCTGCGCATCCAGTCGCGCGCGTTCCTGTTCACCGCCTCCGCCGTCCCCGCCGCGGTCGGCGCCGCGCTCGCGGCCGTGCGGGTCTGCCGCTCGGTGGAGGGGCCGCAGCTCTTCGCCCGGGTGCTCGAGAACGCCGCCTACCTGCACCGCGGCCTCCACGCCCTCGGCTTCCGCGTGGTCGAGGCGCCGACGATCACCCCCGTCGTTCCCATCGTCGTCGGCGACGACTGGAAGGCCGGGCTGCTGTGGAAGGCGTTGTGGGACGCGGGGGTGTACGTGAACGTCGCGCTCCACCCCGCCGTGCCGCATGGCGGAGCGCTGCTGCGCACCAGCGTGATGGCCACGCACCACACCGCGGTCCTCGACCGCGCGCTCGACGCCTTCGCGCACGTCAAGCGTGACTTCGAGGCCGAGCACGGGCCGCTGCCCGCGCCGGCCTAGAGGACACCGGATGCCCGTCCGCGCCACGCCCCGGGGGGCCGACCGCGGGCCGCTCGAGCGTCCGACCGCGGACGTGATCGTCGCCGGCGCGAGCTTCGGCGGGCTCGCGGTCGCCCGCGAGCTCGCGGGTGCGGGAGCCGACGTCCTCGTCCTCGACCGCTACGAGATCGGCGAGCGCGCGACCTCGGCGTGCGCCGTGCCCACCCCGTGGCTCGACGCCCTGGGCGTCGAGCGCGCCCGGCGCCAGGAGATCCCCTGCATGCGCTTCGCGACACCGCACGGCGCCACGCGCTACCGCCTGCCGTGGTCCTGGACGGCCTTCGACTACTCGGAGCTCTGTCAGGAGCTCTGGGAGCAGTGCGGCGAGGCGCGCTTTGCCTGCGCGAAGGTCGCGGGGCGCTCGGAGGAGGGGGTGCTCACCGACCGCGGCGAGGTCCGCGCCCCGCTCGTCGTCGACGCCCTGGGCTGGCGGCGGGTCCTGGCCGACGCGGGCTACCAGCCGCCGGACGCCCCGCTGTCGCGCGGGCTGGAGGTCCATCCGCACGCGGGGGGCGAGGAGGACCTCGTGGCCTGGGTGGATCGCACGCTCATCCGCGAGGGCTACGCGTGGCGCGTCCCCGCGGCGGGCGAGCAGCGGGTCGGGATTGGCTCCTATGAGCCGCGCGACCACGTCAAGGAGCCCACGCGCGACCTCGCCGGCCGGCTCGGGCTCGAGGCCGAGCGCTGGCAGGGCAACTGGTTCCCGCACCGCCTGCGCGCCGCGGCCGACGGCGCCACCTTCTTCGTGGGAGACGCGGCGGGGCACTGCCTCCCGCTCTCGGGCGAGGGCATCCGCACCGCCTTCTACTTCGGGACCGCCTGCGCGCGCGAGTTGCACGCCGTGCTCGGCGGCGAGCGCTCACGGCATGACGCCCTGGAGCGCTACGCGGCGTTCTCCGCCCGCCACAGGCGGGCCTACGCCGGACTGCTTCGCGCGCAGCGCCTCCTGCCCAGGATTCCGCCGCGGCTGCTCACCGTGCTCTTCCGGGCCCTGGGCCGCCCCGCGCTCGTGCGCCGTGCGTTCACCTGGTATCTCGACCAGGCGCACCCACGCATGCTCGAGGCGGCAGGTGAACGCGGTATGCGCCCGGTGTGAACGAACAGAAAAAGGGCGCTCGGAGCAGGAATGGGGCCGCTTCGGCGTTGCCTCTGCCCGGCGGGGTTCGTAGGTTGTGAACCAGTGCCGACGCGGAGCCCTTCGGACGGGGCGTCGTGTCGGTCGGGAGGGGAAAGGCGCCCAGGCGGGCGGCTTGCTCCCGCCTGCCCAACAGAGTCGATTCCGCCTTGAGGAGAGAGATGAGCGCCACGGCCGTCGCCGACCCCCATCCGCAGCACCTGCGCGCGCTCGCCCGCGCCAACGCCGTCCGCCTGGCCCGGGCGGAGCTCAAGCGTCGGATCGCCGACGGGGTGGTGACCGCCGCGGAGGTGTTCTCAGCCTGTCCCTGGGAGGCGGCGAGCATGAGCGTCGCCGACGTCCTCCAGAGCCAGCGGCGCTGGGGCTCGACGCGCTGCCGGCGCTTCCTCCTCGGTCTCCAGATCTCCGAGACGAAGACGGTCGGGGGACTCACCTCGCGTCAGCGCGGGCAGATCGCCGGGGCGCTCTCGACCTAGGGAGCGTCGCCGGAGAAGCCCGGGCCGCGGGTGGCGATCTCGACGATATGGCCGTCGGGATCGCGGAAGTAGACCGAGGAGAAGCGGCCCCGCCGAAAGACGTCCGTGCAGGCGACGTCCCGCTCGCGCAGGTAGCCCACCCAGGCCTCCTGCTCCTCCGCCGAGTCGACGGCGAAGGCGAAGTGGTGCGTCGCCCCCGCACCCGTCCGGGCCTCCCCCAGGTCCGGGTACTCGAGGAACGAGACGAGCGTTCCCGGGGTGCCCTCGGGGTCCCCGAACCAGAAGTGGCGGGTGCCGGGGTCGTCGTCGTTGACGCCCTCCTCGACGAGGTGCAGCCCGAGCACGTCGCGGTAGAAGGTGGTCGTCCTCTCCAGGTCGGCGCAGATCGCGGTGACGTGGTGGAGCCCGCGCAGGCGCATCCGCTTGGGCTCGCTACTCATCCTCCGCTCCCGAGCGCATCCGCACCCCGATGCACCAGCCGCGGCGTGAGGCCGCGGCGGTGGCTAACGGACAGCCCGAGGAGATCTTGACGTGCCACCAGCCGGCGAGCGCGCCGATGATCCCGAGCCGCGGGCGCACGTGCCAGGACTTGCAGATGTGCTCGCCGACCTCGGGGCCGGTGACCTTGACCCAGCGGTAGCGGCCCGGGTCGAGCAGCATCCGCTCCACGAGCTCGCGCTTGGCGGCCTCGCGCTCGGCCCGTCCGGCCTGCTCACGCCGGAGGCGGTGCAGGCGCTCGGCGAGGTCGTCGCGCACCACCTCGAGCTCTCCGAGGGAGAGCAGGCGCGGACCCCGCCGCCCAGCGGGGACGATCACGTACTCCCCGGGCCGGGATTCGGCCACGGCGTCGGCCAGCTCGCCCTCGAGCATGGCGATCTGCCCGCGGAGCGTCCTGCGCGCCGCGCGCTCGTCGACGTGGATCTCCGGCAGCGCCGGAGGGACCACACCTGGATTCTGGACCAGCAGCTCGTCCATCGGAAGGCCTCCCTCGCGCCGGAGGGTAGTGCGCCCTCAGCCCGCTCGCAAGACGCCCGCGCACTCCCACAGGGCCTCCTCGACATGGATCTCCGGCACGCCGGCGACGCGCACGGTGTAGAGGAGCATCCGCCGCGTCGCCTGCGTGACCCCGGCGCCCGGCCCCGGCGGGCCGAGGGCCTCGGCCAGCGGGCCGTCGTCGTCGGCCACGACGATGCGCCCGGAGGCGACCGGACGCGCCCGGGACCCGCGCCCCGCCTTCCCGGCAGCGCGGGCGAGGCGCAGGTGGAGCGGCCCGGCCAAGCGGTCGGCGTCCAGCGCCCACACGGGCACGTCGGTCTCCACGAGGGCGATCGTCAGCGCGTCCTCCACGAGGGACTCCGAGCGGAAGCCCCCACGGATGAGGCGCTGGACGAGCGCCTCCTCGCCGGGCGGGCGCTCGCAGTCGGGGTCCACCCCGGACTGGCGCAGGAAGACCCGGTAGGCCTGCGGCACGGGGCGCCGGCGCAGCTCCAGCGCCTGACCGCCGCGGATCCGCGAAGAGAGCATCTCGAGGCGCTCGCGCACCTCCCGCGGAGCCCGCCGGGGGACGATTCCCTCGAGCACCAGCGACACGAGCCCGAGCTGCGGGAACTCCCGCGCGAGCTCGGGCGCGACCGCGCCGGGGACGAGCTCCTCGCTCACCGCAGGCGCCGGACGCGGCGCGCGAGCTCGGGGGCGGCGAGCACCCGGTACTCCACCGCGCGGGCGCGCCGGGCGGAATCGACGAGGAAGATCGCCGGCAGGGCCTTCAGTCCGTAGACCTCGGCCACGGTGGCCTCGGGGTCCCATCCCAGCGGGAACCCCCATCCCCCCTCCTTCGCCTTTTTGCGTGCCTCGTCCCGGTCGCCCCGGAGGAAGATCCCGACGAACCGGACCCGGGGGAAATGGGAGGCGACGGTTCGCATGGCGTCCAGTTGGCGAAGCGTGTCCTTCTCCTTCTCCGACGCGAACGCAAGCACGAGGGGACGGTTCGCGGCGTACGTGCAGACGTTCAGGGCCCGCGGGTCGCGTACGCGGCAGGCCGGGCGAGGAGCGCCGTCGGCCGCCTTCTGGATCAGGTTCGTCGGAACATCCCCCGTGTTCGCGAACAGCCGCGGAACTGCGAAGGCGGGCAGCTTCGCCCCCGTCTGGACGCCGATGGGGTGGGTGCGCAGGGTGTTCACGGAGATGTAGACGAGCGCGAGCACCGCCAGGACCCCGACGAACCAGCCGTGGCGCGAGGCGCCCGGCGGGCGGGCCGAGGGTGGGGGCGTCGTGCGGCCGGTGCTCATGCCGCGGTCGCGCCACGGCGAGCGCGGGCGGGCAGCCGCACCGCGCGCAGCGCCCGCGCCGGCAGCCCGGCGAGCTCGCCGCGCTCGTCGAGGACGAGCACCGCCGGCAGCACGACGAGCACGCCGGCGAGGGCCACGAGGAGGTCGACGACGGTGACGATCCCGAAGCCGCGGAGCATGGCGATGTCCGAGCTCACGAGCACCCCGAACCCCGCCACCGCGGTGAGCCCGGAGACGAGGACGGCGGCCCCCGTCGACGCGTAGGTCCGCGTGAGCGCGACCTCCATCGCGTGCCCCGCGGCCCGCTCGGAGCGGTAGCGCTCGGTCAGCAGCACGGAGAACTCCGTCGCGATGGCGATGACGAGCGCGCCCAGCGTCGCCGACATGGGGTTGAGCGACACGGGCAGGAGCACGAGGGCGGCCCAGCCCGTGGCCAGCGCGATCGGCACGAGGGGGACGATGGCGCGGGACAGCCGACGGGTGGCGGCCCACAGGGCGAGCCCGACCGCGAGCAGGCCGAGCAGCAGCGTCCCGAGCCGGCGCCACGGCGAGCTGAGCTTCGCGTTGGCCTCGGCGGCGAGCACGGGCAGCCCCGCGAGGTGCGCCGAGACCCCGGGCGGCGGGTCGAGCTCCCGGCGCATCGCCTGCATGACGTCGTGCTGGCGGTCGAGCGGCATGAGGCGGATCCCGAAGGCGAGGTTGGCGCGGTCGCGCTGGGGGTTGACCACGGCTTCGGAGAAGTACGGCGGAACCGCGCGCAGGAGCTGGCGGACCTGTCCGGACCGGGGGCTCGCGGCGGCGCTGCCGAGCAGGTCGGGCAGCGAGAGCGCGGGACAGAGGTCGCCCCGGCCGCAGCCGCGCGACTCGCGGTAGCCCGACCGGGCTAGGACGCGCTTCTGAAACCGCGTCATCCATGCGACCACCTCGGGTCGGGTCACGTCGTCGGCCTCCACGAGGACGTCGACCTCCCCGGCGATCCCCGTCTCGTCCTGGAGGGTGTGGACGTCGCGGAGCGCGCTCAGGTCCTGGGGAACGAGCTTGGTCACGTCGGACTCGACGCGCGCCTGGGTGTCGGCGATCCAGCCGAGGCCCGCCACCGCGAGTCCGATGAGCAGGACCCGCCGGGGGCGGTGCACCGCGGCGGCGAGGACGCCGCGGCCGAGCCCGCGGACCCGCCGCGCGCCCGGGAGGCCGGCGAGCAGCTCGCGCGCGCCGAGCTGGGCCGAGCGCAGAGCGCGGCGGGCGCGCACGGAGTGCCCGCCGTCCCGCGGCGGGCGCCGGGCCACGAGCGCGAGCGCGGCCGCCCCACCGCCGAAGGCCACCACGAGGGCGACGAGGACGCCGAGCACGAGCAGCAGTCCGAAGCCGCGGACCATCGGGACGGGCGAGAGCAACAGGACCAGGAACCCCGTCGCGGTGGCCACCCCGGCGGTGAGGATCGGGCGCGCGCCGCGGGCGGCGCCGCGCACCACGTCGCCGTCCTGCTCCTCCACGCGCGACTGGAACTGCACGGCATAGTCGACCGCCAGGCCGATCAGCACCGGGATCACCGCCACGGAGGCCATCGTGAGCTCGGCCCCGACGAGGCGCATCACCCCGAAGGTGATCCCCGCCGCCGCCAGCGCGACCAGGAGCGGCAACAGCCGTAGCCGCGCCCGGAAGAGGAGCGCGAGGGTGAGGGCCATGATCGCCAGCGCGCCCAGGAGCAGCCCGAGTACGGCGGAGGCCACCCGGCCGGCGACGTCTCCGACCACGACGGGGACGCCGGTGACCGTGTAGGTGCCCCCGTGCGCGAGACGGAGCAGGGGCCTGCGGGTCTTCTGGTCGAGGTCGGGCAGGTTCACCGCCGCGCGGACGAGCCTGATCGCCTCGGATCGCTCCGCGTCGGTCAGGTCCGGCTTGAGGCGGATCTGGATCACCGCCGCGTCGCGGTTCGGGAACAGGTAGGCGAAGCGGGTCTTGGGCTGGTCGTAGCCCCGGGTGGAATCGAAGACGATCCGGTTGACGAAGTCGGGGTCGTCGATGCGCGGGCGGCCCCGGAGCCCGCTCTGCGCCGCGAGCTGGGCGAGCTGCGCGATGACCTGCCTCTGCTCCTGCTGGGCGGCCGCGGCGGCGCGCCGGCGCTGCTCGGCGGCGGGAAGCCTCTGCGCCCGGGTCTGCTCGAGCACCCGCTGGTACGCCTGCTCGGCGGCCTGCCGGCCCGCCTCGAGGCGAGCGTCGACCTGCGCGTTGATCTCGTTCGCCGCCTCCAGCAGGAACGTCCCCGGACCGTAGACCACCTTCACCGCCTTCAGCGCGGCGATCCTCCAGCACGGGCCGCCCCGCTTGCCATAGGGCTTGGCTCCGCTCGGCACCTTGCCCGCGAGGCAGCCCTCGAGGCGGATGAGCCGGCCGAGGTCGTCGGTGTCGACGAGATCGGTGAGATGCTCGCGGACGAGGACGACGATCGCGTCCTGGCCGAACGCCTTGCGGTACTCGTCGGTGGCCCGGGCGGAGTCCGTTCCGCGCCCCACCAGGGTGTCGGTGCCCACGCTCGGCTCCAGGCCGAGCGCGAGCACGCCTCCGGCCAGCGCGAGGGCCAGGACGACGAGGAGCGCGTTGAGCGGCCGGGCGACGGCCCAGCGGGCGACGCGCTCGAGCACGCCCATCGCCTAGCGGCGGGAGGCCGGACCGTCGGGCTCGAGGTGCGGGTAGGCGCCGGATCCCGCCGCGGTCTGCGGGCCCACGTCCGGGGTCTGCACGCACGGCGGGGAGAGGACGTTCCCGAGCAGGGAGGTCGCCGCGCTCACCGACCCGAAGAAGTCGTCGACGATCGCGTTGAGCAGGTCGGTCGTCGTCGTGGGCAGGTTGCCCGGGTCCTGGAGGACCTTGATGAGCGCCGGGACGAGCGTCGGGGTGGGCAGCCCCCGGTTGCACTGGCGGGTCTCGAACGAGGTCAACCCCTGCGCCATACGGTCGAAGTCGCCCGGCAGGTAGTAGGTCTTCGTGCGGTTGATGCCCAGCCGGCGGGGATAGACCGAAAGGTTCTCGAGGTTCACCGGGTTGGTCGTCCGCAGGTAGTGGACCGGCTTGCCACCCGCGTTGATCGGGAAGTCGACCGCCTGGGTCGAGGCCACCGGGTTCGCGAAGAACGAGTTCAGCTCGGGCTTGTAGAACCCGAGGTAGCGGAGCGCCGGGTTGAGCTGGCGCAGGAACGGGTCGAACTGGCCGAGCACGGGCCGGAGGCGGTCCAGCGTCACGTCGGCGGCGGGAAGGCCACGGCGCGAGGCGACGATGAGCGGGCCGAGGTCGGACAGCAGCGCCCGGAGGTCCGGGGAGAGCGCCTTGAGGTCGAGCAGGGTCGGCGAGAGCTCGCGCGCGGCCGGGCGGAGCTGGTTGACGAGGGGGTTCGCGTTCGCGGCGAAGGCGTCGAGCGAGGCGAGCGTCGTGCGCGTCTCACGCTGGAAGGTGGGCAGGACCCGGAACGTGTCGGCCAGCGCACGGTTCTGCCGCGCCGTGACTCCGAACACCTTGTCGGAGTTCTTGATGAGGCTCGAGAGCTGGTGGTCGCGGGCCGACAGGGCGCCGAGCACCTCACCCGTGTTACGCACGAGCGCCCGAACCGCCTGGTGCTGGGAGTTCAGCACGCCGACGAGGGCGTTCGTGTCCTCGGCGAAGGGCGCGAGGTTGCCCAGCGTGTCGTTGATGTCGGGGCCACGACCCTGGAGCGCGCCGGCCTGCGCCTCCATCCAGCCCTGGAAGTTGCGCCGCGTCCTGGCGTCGAAGGCGCGGAAGATCTCGTCGAGCTGGACCGTCGGGGCGACCTGGGCCTGCCCGAGCGTGCCGTTCTCCGGGATCGCGTTCCTCACGTTCGCCTTCGTGCCCGGGGTGAGCTCGACGTAGGTCTCCCCGAGCAGGGTCTTCTGGCGGAGGATGGCGCGGGAGTCCCTCGGCAGCGGCGCGTACTTCGGGTCCAGCTCGATTGTCGCGTCGGTCACGCCGCCGCGGACGTCGGGCTGGAGGTCGCGGACCTTGCCGACCGGCACGCCCGAGATGCGGACGTCGGCCTCCTTGGCGAGCTGCGTCGCCTCGGGGAACCTGACGTGGAAGCGGTAGCCCTTGGGCTCGAGCGGAATGGGGCCGCCGAAGGCGAGCCACAGGAAGAGGACCAGCCCGAAGCACGAGAGCGCGAAGCCCACCATGACGAGTACCCGGCCGAGCGTGGGAGCGGCCTTCTGCACTTCAGCCGTTCCCCTGCGAGGTGCAGAGCTTGGAGTTGGCGGTCGTCGAGTTGGGCTCGTCGGGGTTGGGAGCGCCGAGGAGCGACAGCAGCGCCCCGACCTGCGGGAGCTTGCTCACGCCCTGGAGCAGCTGGAGCGTCTGGCAGGAGACGACGATCAGGCCGCGGCGGATCGGGCCGTGGGCGTCCTGGTTGGCGAAGACCGCGTTGCCGTCGTGGTTGGCCCAGCCGGCGAAGAAGAGGTAGCCCTCCTGGCCGACCCCGTTGCCCGGCGGGTTGTAGGCGAGCTCGTTGAGCAGGACGTTGACCACCTTGGCCGCGGAGACGAGATTGCCGGTCGAGGCCGAGAGCGAGCGGGCCGCCGGACGCAGGAGCCGCACGGTGGGCAGCGCCTGGCGCGTGAACGGCCGCAGCTCGTCGCGGATGATCGGCGTGGTCTCGCGCAGGAACGGGCGGGTGGCGCGCAGTGACGGGGCGAGCGCCCGGGCGCCCGGGCGCAGCGAGGCCAGTGTCGGGCCGAGGACGCCGGCGAAGCGTCCCGTCTTGCGCAGGCCCGTGTCCAGCGTCCGCAGCGAGCCCGGCAGCAGCTGAAGCGTGCGTCGCAGGTTCGCGTCCTGGTGCGCCAGCGCGGCGAAGACCGCGTCCGAGGAGTCCACGAGCCGCACGAGCTGCTTGTCCTTGCCGGCGAGCTCGGTGGTGAGCTCCTGGAAGGCGTGGACGCCGTGGGCGATGTTCCGCCGCCGCTTCTGGAGCTGGCGGGTGATCGCCGCGACGTCGCGCGCCGTCGGGTCGAAGCGCTTGAAGGCCGCCGCGAGGCGCTGCCCGTTGCCCTTCAGGCCGGTCCCGGCGCCGTGGATGAGGAGCTGGAGGTAGTCGCGGGAGTCGGCGTCGAGGGAGGCGAGGACCTCGTCGAGGTTGACGTCCGGCGCGGTCTGCGAGACGGGGACGACCGAGCCCGACTTCAGCCGCGGCCCCCCCTCGGGCGTGCCGGGGTCGAGCTCGACGGTCTCGTCCTTCAGGCCCGTCCGCGGCCGCAGGAGCATGGTCGCGTTCGGATAGACCTCGCCGTACTTCGGCTTGATCTCCATCGTGACGATCGCGCGGCCGTCGACGAGCTCGACGTTGGTGAGCTGGCCGACGGGCACCCCGGCGATGTCCACCGTCTGGCCCTGCCCCGGCGTGACGGCCTGCGCGGTGGAGAACTCGCCCTTGAGCGTGTAGAAGCTCTGCCCGACGAAGGGAACCCAGCCGGGAAGGGTGAACCGCTGGTTGGCGAGGATCACCGAGCCCACGCCGAGCGCGATCACGACGAGGACGATGATCGCGATGAAGTCGCGCCGGTACTTGCGGATCGCGGTCTTCACTTCTGCTGGCTCCCGGGGAGGATGCCGGCCAGCGGGTTGGGAAGGCCGGCCAGCGGGTTGGGAAGGCCGAGGAGACCGAACAGGTCGTCGATGCCCGGGAGCTGGAGGCCGGGCAGCAGCGGGTTCGCGGCGCCCACGGGGGTGCTCGCGTTCGCGCCGAACGAGGCCGGGCCGTTGTAGTCCGGTATCGGCTGGGTGTAGCAGGGCACGTCCGGCATCTTGGGCGGGCGCTTCTGGGGATAGGCCGGAGCGTTGCCGGCTCCCGACTGTCCCGTCGCCGGGTTCGCGAAGAGCTTGTCGCCCGAGAGGCTGGCCTGGCCCAGGGAGAGCGTCTGCGACCCGCCGCCCGCCTGGAAGCGGACGTACTGCCCGTTGCCGTCGAAGTTCTGGCCCTCCCCGGTGAGGCCGACCATCGTGTACCAGAACTCTTTGTAGTTCTCGACCGGCTTGTAGCCGAGGAGCCCCTCGTTGCGGATCTTCACGTCGCCCGCGGGGAGGATCACGTCCTTCACGCAGCGGTTGACGAGATCCAGCTGCGGGTTGAGGCGCACGACCCCGTCGATGAGGCGGCTCGCGTCGCGGACCGTCGGGCGCGTCTCGCGGGCGAGGCCCTGGAGCTCGGCCGGACCGAGTAGCGCCTTCGTCTGCTCGATCCACGGGAACGCCGCGGCGACGGTCGCGGCGGTCGCGCGCGTGCCCGGGAGGATGTCGCGGGCGAACGCGCGCGTCGGCGGGAGCGCGCCGTCCACCGCGCGGAGCGCGCGGCGAGTGGTGGCGAGCGTGGGCGCGAGCAGGCGGATGGTCGCGCGCAGGCTCGTGCTCTCCGCGGCCGTGGCCCGCATGGTCGTGTTGAGGTTCGTCACCAGGTCCTGGAGCGAGGACTCGCGGGAGTCGAGCGCGCGTGTGACCTTGCCGGTCGAGGCGATGAGCTTGGAGAGGTCGTGCGGCTGGGTGCCGAGGAGCGCCCGGTTGACCGCCGCGGTGCCGCGCAGGGCGGGGGGGGCGTAACGCAGAGACTTGTTGAGCGCCCGGGCGCCGGTGAGCCCCCGCACCTCCGGGTCCTGGCCGGCGTCCGCGCCCGGCGCCGGCTTCTCGTCCACGGCCTTGCCGTACTCGACGAGCAGATCCTGGAGGTCGGCGCGCGTGTCGGATTGGAGCGCGGTGAGGACCTCGTCGAGCTGCACGGGCGTGGAGGTCTGGGTGACGGGGATCGTGTCGCCGTCGTGGACGGTCGGCTGGGCGGGGGTCCCGGGCCTGAGGTCCACGAAGAAGTTGCCTTCGAGGAAGATGCGCGGGCGGATCTTCAGCGTGGCATCCTTGTGGACGGGCAGCCCGTTGTCCTGGAGCTCCATCGTGATCGTCGACATGTTCGTGTTGCCGAAGCGCTCGGTGCTCTTGACCTTGCCGACGTTGACGCCCGCGATGCGGACGGGGGAGTTCTTCCGGATGGAGGTCGCCGAGGTGAACACCGCCTTGACGCGGAAGCCGTGGGTGAACGGCACGTGCTTCGTGAAGCCGAAGAAGACGATGAGGGCGATGACCACCGTGGCGATGGCGCCCGCGGCGAGCGTCGACATCTGACCGCGGTCGCGGCGGGGGGGCTGCCTGCGCTGGGTCGTGCCGTCGTCGCGGGCCATCAGCCGATGTTGTTGTCGGTCGAGAGGTCGCGCTTCGTGCGGTCATGGAGGTTGCCCTGGTTGCCCGGAACGTTGCCGATGACGGTGCGCCCGGGCAGCCACGGCTCGTTCCCGGCCTCGCACTCGTTCGCGTTCTGCCCCGGGGAGCCGCCCGTGTTCGGGTAGGGGTTGGTGTGCAGGAAGTTCTGCGGCTGGAGGCCGCCGTTGGCGGGGGCGCTCGACGGGCTGCCCTCGTTGTTGAGGCCCTGCGGGGTGAGGGTGATGATGAAGCGCTGGAAGGTGCCGTTCCTGTCGCCCTCGGAGAGCAGCGAGCCGATGTTGTTGAACCAGAGGGTGACGTAGTTGCACGTGGTCTGGGCCGGTGTGAGGTAGGCCAGCGTCGGGTTCAGGACCCGGGCGGTCTCGGTCAGGCGGTTGATCCCGATCGTCGTGCTCGGCGCCTCGGAGAAGTCCCGGATCGACACGAACGTCCGGGCCAGGCGGGCCGACAGCGGCACGGTCCGCGGCAGCGTCCGGATGCCGGCGACCAGCGCGGAATCGATCGTCGGTGCGGACTCGCGCAGGGCGCGGACGCCCGGGCGCAGGTCGGCGAAGAGCTGCTCGGTGTTGCCCAGGAACGGCCGCTGGACCCGGAAGGACTTCACCGAGCGGTCCAGGGTCGAAGGCCCCTGGGAGATCGTGTCCTGGAGCTGGGGGCGCACGCCGGCCAGCGCCGCGAACGTCGTGTCGAGGTTGCGGAAGAGCGCGGCCTGGGTCTCGGCCACGGGGGCGACCTCCGCCGCGGTCCGCGCCAGCGACCGCACGAAGCCGCCGAGGGCCGTACGCGGGTCGGCGAGGTTGCGGGCCACGGGCTGGAGGTTGGTCAGCAGCGGAGCGAGCGCGCGGATCGCGTCGTTGAGGTCGCGCCCGCGCCCGACGAGCGCGTCGGAGAAGATCACGAGGTTGCGCCGGGCGTTACGCCGGGTCTTCGCGTCGAACGTGTTCGCGAACTCGTCGATCTCCACCGGCTCCGGTGTCGCGTTGCGCAGCGGCATGGTGGCGCCGTCTGCGAAGCCCTTCGGCGAGTGGCCCGGGGTGAGCTGGACGTACTTCAGGCCGAGCGCCGAGCGCGAGCGCACCACGACCGAGGTGTCGCGCGAGAGCGGCTTGACGCGGGTCTCGAGCTTCAGCGTGAGGAGCGCCGTGACGGCGCCGTTGCGCGCCACCTTGGGGTCGATCCTGCTCACGACGCCGACCCGGGCGCCGCCGATGCGTACGTCGTTGCCCTTGACCAGGTTCGCGGCGTCGGGGACCTGCGCCGTGAGCTGGTAGGTCGGCACGAACGGCAGGCCGTTGTTGGCGTTGTAGGCCAGGAAGACGGCCACGACGACGACGAGAACGGTCGCCGCGCCGATCAGCGTGGGGCTCGCCGCCACCGAAGCGGTGCCCCGTCGCCTCACTTCGAGCCCCCGAGCAGGTAGTCCAGCAGGGGGCCGGCGTCGTTGCCGGGCGTCGACGGGGTCGAGGCGCCGGGCGCGGACCGGAAGCCGGAGAGGCTGGGTGCGGGGGCCGTCGCCTTGCGGTAGCCGATCCCCTCGAGACCCTTGGTCAGCGCCTGGATCCGCTCCTTCGTGCTCATGGCCCGGGCGCGGCGGACGCTCGCGGTCGACGCGGTCGAGCCCGTCGCCAGACCGGTCGAGTTCCCGAACCTCGCCGAGCAGCTGGGATCCGCATCCGTCGACTGCGGCCCACCCCGGTAGAACTGGCAGGTGGAGACCCCGCCCGACAGCAGCTCGGCGCGGAGGTAGTGGCCGAGCGGATCATAGCCGTTGACGGAGGTGGTCTGGTAGAAGAGGTACTCCATCGCCTTCTCGACACCGCCCGTGTCGAAGAACGAGCGCAGGAGGAGTCGGGCGTTCCGGGCGACCGGCTGGAGCACGTTGCCGAGCCGGGTGAGCCGGCGGGCCTGAGGACGCGAACGCACGAGGGCGGGGCCGCCGATCCGCGCCGCCCGGCCGAGCCCGCGGAACGCCGGCCGCGACGCGTTGGCGAACGGGCCGAGGTCGGTGATGAGCCGGTTGAGCGCGGGAGCCTGGGCGTGGAGGTCCGAGAGCACCGGCGTCGCCTGGTCGGCGAAGGAGCCGAGGCGGCGGGCGGTGGGCCGCAGCTCGAGCAGGAAGCGCGGGAGCTTCTGCAAGTTGCGCTCGAGGTCTCCGCGCCGGGCGGCGGTGGCCCCGGCGACCTCGCCCGCGCGGACGACGAAGGAGGAGACGCGGGCCTTGTCGCGGGCCAGCGGGGTCAGCGTCCGGTCGCCGTCGACCGTGAGCCGGGAGAGCGTACGGTTCTCGCGCGCGAGGATCGCGAGCACCCGGTCGAGCTGGGCCAGCGCCGGGTTGGCGCGGCGGATCACCTGGCGCAGCTCGGTGGTGTTGCCCGCCACCCCGGTGCCGAGCTCGTTGATGACCAGCGCGAGCCGCTGACGGTAGGGGAGGCGCAGCGTGTCGGTGATGAGGTCCAGGCCGACCGGGCTCGAGGTGCCACCGCCGTACTTGGTCTCGACGGGCAGGAGGTGCTGCCCGGCCCCCGGCCGGCCGGCTCCGACGACGCTGAGCTCCGGCGCCTTCTTCTGCCCGGGCGCCTTGGGCTGGGTGGGTGTGCACTCGACGAACTGCTCGCCGATCAGCGACTGGGGGCGGATGATGCAGTGCGCATCCTGGCGGAAGCTCGCGAAGCCCGGCTGCGAGATGTCGAGCGTGATCGCCGCCTTCTTGTCGCGGGTCACGTCGAGGTTCGAGATCTTGCCGACGCTGACGCCCGCGACCTTGACCTGCTCGCCCTTCACGATGAACGCCGCGTTGTCGAAGATGGCGCGCACCTGGTAGCCCGAGCCGCCCGAGCCCCCGGCTCCACCGGCCAGCAGCGCCAGCGCGAGGGCGGCGAGGAGGAGCGTGCCCGTGACGGGCACCGACCGACGAAGTCGGTTGGTCGGATACTTCCTCATGGCCCGGGCGGCACCTGGCTCTTGTCGCAGTCGGCGTTGGTGAACGGGCCCATGTCCTCGAACGGGTTCGAGCCGTCGCTGCGGGGCTGGGTGGCCGCGCCCGGGCAACGCTGGAGGTTGCCGGTGCCCGCGCCGGGGAGCAGTCCGTAGAGCTTGAGGCGGGTGTTGGCCAGCGCCGGTGCGAGCGTGTTGTCGTTGAGCGTGAAGGCGTTGAAGATCGGTTGGATGCGTGCGTAGTGGCCGTTGGCGTCGTAGTTCGAGGCGCCCTGGCCGAAGTCGCGGATCCAGCCCACGAGCTCCGGGACGTAGGGCCGGATGAACTCGATCGTCCTCTGCGAGCGCTTCAGGGTCGCGACCGCGCGCGGGAACACGACCCGCGCCTGGCGCCCGAGCCTCGGGGTCTTGTGGAGTAGGTCGATGAGGTCGTTGGCGGGGCCCGGGGCGTTGATCGCGAAGCGCAGGTCGCCGATCGTCGGCCGGGCGCGGGCCACGAGCGGGCGCAGGTCGCGGAGCAGGGGCGCGAGGCGCCGGGTGGCGGGCTTGGCGGCGGAGACGAGCGGGTTCAGGTCGCCGAGGGCGGCGCGGACGTTCACGAACGTCGTGTTCGCGCGGCGCAGCGTGGGCGGGAGCTGCCGGAGGTCGGCGGACAGGGACCTCGACTCCGCCCCGATCGCGCCCGTCGTGGTGTTCGCGTTGGTGACGAGGTTCGTGAGGTCGCCCTTGCGCTGCTCCAGGGCGGTCATCACCCGCGAGGTCTGGACGACGAAGTCAGTGAAGGCCTGCGTGTCGAGGTTGACCTCGTTGACGAGGCGGGCCGTCGTCGAGATCGCCGGGTTGAACAGCCGCGCGGCGTCGTTGGCGAGCTTCTCGCGCCCGGCGAACTGGGTCCTGGATCCCGCGAAGACCTGCTGGAGCCCGCGGCGGGTGCGCGCGTCGAGCGTGTTGAAGAGCTGGTCGAGGTCGACGATCGACGTGGTGGAGTCCGTCCCGAGCTGCGCCATGTCCGGCATGGGCCTGCCCGAGTTGGGGCCGGGGTGCAGCTCGACGTAGCGGTTGGCGATCCCCGACAGTGACGTCGCCCGGATCCGCGCGGTGCTCCCCTGGTGCAGCGGCGCGAACTCGTCCGCGACCGAGACCGTGAGCTTGGCCTGGTTGTCGTCGGTGAGGTCGATCGAGTCGACGTTGCCGATGCGGCGGCCACCGACCTGCACGTCGTTGCCCTTGACGAGCTGCCCCGCGTTCTGGAACACGAGCGTGTACCGATGCGTGGCGCCGCCGCCGAGCACGATCACGCCGAGCACGACCGCCGCGGCGAGCAGCGCGCCGAGCGCGACGCCGCGTGTCGCGGTCACGGGCCGGCCTCCTCCCTGAACATCCTCACCTCACGAGAAAATAAAACGAAAGTGTTGAGAACGCGTTAGCGCTCTATTCCATTCCCAGGGGACCCTGGGACTCCCCGGAGAGGAACTGCCGGACGAAGGCGTTGTCGGAGTTGAAGAGCTCCTCGGCGGGCCCGGACTCCACGATCCGGCCCTTCCAGAGCACGGAGATGTGCTCGGCGACCCGGCGGGCCGAGGCGATGTCGTGCGTGATGACCACGTACGCGCCGCCGTTCTCCTCGTGGATCTCCTGGATGAGCTCGCACAGGAGGGCCGTGCGCACCGGGTCGAGGCCCGAGTCCGGCTCGTCGAAGAGCACGATGTCCGGGTCGAGCACGAGCGCCCGGGCGAACCCCGCCCGCTTGCGCATGCCGCCCGACAGCTCGTTCGGCATCTTGTCGTGCGCGCCCGCGAGGCCGACCTCCGCGAGCCGGCGGGAGACGATCTCCCCCACCTCGTCCTCGGACTTGTCGGTGTGCTGACGCAGCGGGAAGGCCGTGTTGTCGAAGAGGTTCATCGAACCGAACAACGCGCCGTCCTGGAAGAGGACGCCGAACTTCTTGCGCATCTCGAAGAGCTCGTCGTCGGCGAGGTTCGGGACGGACTCGCCGTGGACGAGGATGTCGCCCTCGTCGGGGTAGAGCAGCCCGACCATGTGCTTGATGCACACGGACTTCCCGGTGCCCGAGGGACCGAGGATCATCGAGATCCGGTCCTCGGGCAGGCCCATGTTCAGGCCGCGGAGGATCCGGTTGCGGCCGAAGGCCTTGTGGACGTCGATGAACTCGATCGCATCCTCGACGCCTGTCGGGCGCTGCCGCCCGGTGTGCCACTGGTAGTCCTCGTCGTCCCCGCCCCGGCTCGGCTCGCGCTCCTCGACGACCGAGACGCGCGACTGACCGGCGGCGGTGGCGCCGCCGGCCGTGGCGCCCGCGGAGCGTCGCTCCCGCGTGGGCTCCTCGTCGTCGTGCGCGAAGTGGCCCCGGGCGGCCGAGTCGAACCCGGCCTGGGGGGCCGTGGTGTCCGCGCCGCCGGTCTCGGCACCCGCGTCGCCGCCCTCCTCCTTGTCACGGCCGAACAGAGCCATCTCACCCCCCGATCGGTGCCCGCGGGTTGGCGCCCCAGAAGAGCTGGGTGCCGAGCATCCCGACGATGTGCACCATGACGATGTTCAGCACCATGGACTTCGCGGTCGCGGTGCCCACCCCGACCGGTCCACCGCCCGCGTTGTACCCGTAGTAGCAGCCGACGAGCACGATGATGATCGCCATCGTCATCGCCTTCGCGAGTGAGTACAGGAGGTCGGGTGGGTTCTGGAACATCCAGAAGATCAGCAGGAACCCGCCCGAGGACACCTCCCCGATCTGCTGCACCACGGCGAGGTAGGAGGCGATGAAGCCCGCCCCGATGGCGGCGATGTAGACGAAGGGCAGCACGAGCAGCGAGGCGAGCAGGCGCGTCGCGCACAGGAAGGTCATGGAGGAGATGCCCATGACCTCGAGGGCGTCGATCTCGTCGGAGATGCGCATGGACCCGAGCTCGGCGACGATGCCGGTCCCCACCTTCGCCGCCATCATGTAGCCGAACGCGTAGGGCACGAGCTCGCGCAGGTCGCACCACGCCGAGAACACCCCCGCGTACGCGGGCGCGCCCGTGGAGCGATTGAAGTACGCGCCCTCGATCCCGCACTGGAGGCCGATGATGAACACCAGGCCCCAGATGACCAGCGTCGAGGAGACGATGAGGATCCCCGACTGGCGCAGCGCCTCGCCGAAGAAGCGGAAGACCCGGAGGCCGAAGACCTCGCCGACGACGCGCGCGCAGAACTTGACGATCTCCCCGAAGCCCTCGAGCCAGCCGCGGGGTGTGGCGAGGATCCCGTTCACTTGATGGTGATGATCTCGGGATGGGTGGCCAGCAGTGTCTGCGTGAACACGTAGTTGAAGGCGAACACTCCGAGGAAGGCGATGACCACCGCCTGGTTGACCGCGCGCCCGACGCCCTCGGCGCCGCCCGAGGCGGTCATGCCCTTGTAGCAGCAGACGATGGCGATGATCGCCCCGAACAGGGTGGTCTTCACCAGCGAGCCCCAGAGGTCCACGGTCGAGGCGTTGCTGAAGAAGGTGGCCCAGAACGGGCCCAGAGGCGCCCCGTTGACCAGCGTCGCGAGAATCCCGCCGAAGATGCCGAACAGCAGCGCGTAGACGTCGAACAGGCCCGTCACCAGCATGAGGGCGAGGAAGCGCGGCACCACGAGGTTCTTCACCGGGTCGACGCCGAGGACCTGGAGGGCGTCGAGCTCCTCGCGGATCTTGCGGGCGCCGAGGTCGGCGGTGATGGCCGTGCCCGCCACGCCGGCGAGGACGATCGCGTCCACGAACGGCGCGAACTCGCGGATGGAGGCGAGGACGAAGAACCCGCCGAGGCGGTCCAGAGCGCCGAAGAGCACGAGGAAGTTCGCCGCCTGGAGGCCCGGGGCCCCGTAGCCGAACGCCACCGTGGACACGAGCAGCGGAAACCAGCAGAGCTTCAGGGCGAAGAGGAACTGCGAAACGAACTCTCCCCCGTACGGGTAGGGAGGCCTGAGCGCGGAGACGATCGTCTTCCCCGTCAGGATCATCATGTCCCCGACCTCTTCGAGCAGGCTCTTGGTCGGGAGGAATGCTCGATCGGCGACTGCGCGGACCATCGGTCTCCTCTCCTCAGCGCGGAGAATAGGTGAACGCCGAGCGAACCCGGCCACCTGAACGCAGCCCTAACAATCGGAGGCCGTGCCTCCCGAGCGGCACTGGTATGTTGCCGCCGCCGTGGGAGGACTCGTCGCCACGCGGACCCCGCTGGCCCTCGCCGGGTTGGTCGCGCTCGCGGGTTGCGGCGGCGGCGCGCGCCAGGACGCGAGCGAGCCCGAGGGCACCTACCCCGTGCAGGTCGTGAGCGCGCGGTTCCCGGCCGCGCAGCGTCTTGCGCGGCGGGTCGAACTGCGCGTGGCGGTGCGCAACACGGGCCGCCAGTCGGTTCCCGATCTCGCGCTGACCGTGCAGAACCGCAGGTCGCACGAAAGCCCGTTCGACGAGAACGTGTCGTCGGAGGGCTCGGGCGCGAACCTCGCCGACCCCTCGCGGCCCGTCTGGCTCCTCGACGAGGCGCCGAGGAACGGGGACACCGCCTACGTGGGGACCTGGGCGCTGGGACGGCTCGCGCCGGGCAGGACGAAGGCCTTCGTGTTCAAGGTCACGCCCGTACGGGCGGGGAGCTACTCGCTGACCTACCGCGTTGCCGCGGGGCTGAACGGCAAGGCGGAGGCCAGCGTGGCCGGGGGCGGCCCGGTCGAGGGCTCCTTCACCGTCCGCGTGAGCCGGACTCCCGCCAGCGCCGTGACGGACACGCGCGGCGGGGGCTGAGTGTCGGGTTTCCGTCGCTACCGCGGCAAGCGCGGGGCGATGATCCGGTAGGCCTTGAGCCCCAGCGAGAGCCGCTCGCGGTCCTCGGAGGCGCCCGGATCGAGCTGCGCGAGCTCGCGCACCCGCTCGAGCCGGTAGGCCACCGTGTGGCGATGCGCGTAGATCGCCGCCGCCGTCGCGTTCATGTTCCCGTTGTGCTCGAGGTACGCCTCGAGCGTCCCCACGAGGTCGGTCCCGTACTGCGCGTCGTAGCGCACGAGCGGAGCCACCGTGTCCTCGTAGAACGAGCGGACCTCCTCGGGATGGGAGGCGAGCACGCGGAAGAGCAAGCGATAGGTCCCCGTCCCGATGTCCGCCGGCACGGGACCGTCCGAGCGCTCGAGGACGTCGAGCACCAGCTCGGCCTCCTGGACCGCGCGCCCGAGCTCGCCCGGGTCGGAGTAGAAGGAGGAGAGGCCCACGGTGCCGTGGCGCTCGAGCCGCCCCGCCACCCGCCGGGCGCCGGCCAGCGTCTCTTCCGGCGCCCCCTCTCCCCCATGGGCCGGGAGGATCGCGTAGATCCGGTCCTCCATGTGCTGGGCCAGGGCTCCCGGGTGCTCCTCGGCGATCGTCGCCACCATGAGCCGGGGCCGCGTCGTGGTCAGCGCCGCGCAGAGCGCCACGGCCCCCCTCGAGAGGTCGCAGCCCAGCCGCGAGGCCCGGCGGACGAGCTCGGCCGGGTCGAGGTCCGGCCGCCCGCGGAGCTCCTCGAGGAACGTGCCGCGGAGATTCTGCTCGACCTCCTCCCGGGCCTCCTCGACCGCGACCTCCGTGAGGCACGCGACGGCCGCCAGGTGCAGGAACTCCGCGGCGTGGGCCGAGGGCTCGGCCCCCAGCAGGAGCACCGCGCCGAGCCGCTCGTCACCGGCCGCGATCGGGACCTCCGCGGTGATCTCGTCCGGGACGATCACGGGCCTGCCCCCCCGCTCGCGCAACCGCTCGGCGACGTAGCGGGAAAGCGGCCTGATCCGACCGACGTCGCCTTCGGCGACGTCGGTGCCCGCCCTCGGGGTGCACACGGCGGCGCCCAGGCGGGGGATGACGATCGCCACCTGGGCGGGCGGGCCGGTCTCCCCCACGGCCTCCGCGCACAGCGCGGCGACGCGGCCCAGCCCCTCGCCGGACAGGACCGCGTCGACCATGCGGAGGTGGACGCCCCGGAGCCGCTCGACGAGCACCGTCGGCTCGGGCCCGCCGAATGCGGGCCCACCCACCCCGTCCACCGCATGCACCGCCTACGCGACGCCGGCCGCGGTGTCGGGGTGGACCTGGAGGGTCTCCTCGCCGGACTCGCCCGTCCGGATCCGGTAGGCCTCCTCCACGGGCAGGACGAACACCTTCCCATCCCCCACGTTCCCCGTCCGGGCGTGCCTGAGGATCGTCTCGACGATCGCCGGCACGTCCCGCGAGGCCACCACGCACTCGATCTTCACCTTGGGGCGCAGGTAGTTCGTCAGCGACGTCCCGCGGTACTGCTCGGTGATCCCCTTCTGCCGCCCCGAGCCCTTGACCTCGGCGATCGACAGGGAGGGGAACCCGAGCTCGAGCAGCTCGGTCCGGATCGGCTCGAACGACTCGTGCCGGATGTACGCGATGATCATCTTCATGCCGTCACCTCATCACGGGACGCGTCGACGCCGACGGTGGCCGGGGCCTCACGCCGGTGCTGCGGGCCGGGCGTCCAGCCCACGAGCTCGGGGGCCGGGATGAACTGCTCGGGGTAGCCGTACATGCCGTGCTCGGAGATGTCGAGGCCGGCCTCCTCCTCCTCCTCGCTCACGCGGAGCCCGTAGAACCTCTTGATGAGGAAGAACGTCGCGTAGGACAGGATGAACACGAAGGCGAACACGGTGACCACGCCGAGCGCCTGGCGCCCGAGCTGGGTGAACGAGCCCGTGTAGATGAGCCCCCCGTCCCCCACGGTGTTGAACTTCGCGAGCGCCGGCAGGGTGAAGATCCCACACGAGAGCGTCCCCCAGATGCCGCATAGCCCGTGCGCGGTGAGCGCGCCCACCGGGTCGTCGATCTTGCGGTCGATGGCGTAGACCCCGAGCGGCACGATGACGCCGGCGACGAAACCGATCACCACCCCCGCCCACGGGACGACGTAGCCCGAGGGAGCCGTGATGGCCACCAGGGCGCCGATGGCGCCGTTGCCGGCCATGCCGATGTCGATGGTCTTCGTCTTGATCCGGGCGGTGATGAGCGCGCCGAGCACGCCGGCGGCCGCGGCCATGTTCGTGACGAGCAGCACCTCGGTGAAGCGCCCGTCGACGGCGTTCAGGGTCGAGCCCGGATTGAACCCGAACCACCCGAGCCAGAGGATGAGCACGCCGAGACCGAAGAGCGGCATGTTGTGCCCCGGGATGGCCCGTGGCTTGCCGTCGGCTCCGTACTTGCCGCGCCGCGCGCCGAGCTGGAGCAGGACGGCGAGTGCGCCCGTCGCCCCGATCAGGTGGACGGCGGTGGAGCCCGCGAAGTCCTGCATGCCGACCTTCACCTGGAGCCAGCCGCCGCCGAACACCCACCCCGAGGCGATCGGATAGATCACCGCGGAGAAGACGATCGCGTAGATGATGTAGACGCCGAACTTGATCCGCTCGAGCGTCGTCCCCCACACGATGGCGAGCGAGACCGCGCAGAACACGAACTGGAACCACCACTTCGCCTCGATCGTCGCGTTCGAGATCCCCATGATCGGGAACGCCTTGAGCGGGTCGCCGAAGTCGTGGAGGAAGAAGCCGTGCGACCCGATGACGTGACCGGTCGCCCCGCCGAAGGCGAAGGCGAAGCCCACCGCCCAGTACATGATCGCGGCGATGGAGAAGTTCGTGAGGATCTTCGCCACCACCGTGCCGGCGTTCTTGCCCCGCGAGAAGCCGATCTCGAGGAAGGCGAAGCCCGCCTGCATGAACATCACGAGGCACGCGGCGACGATCACCCAGATCGAGTTCACGCCGATCGAGTTCGGGAGGCCATTGCCGGCGGTGATGTTCTTCGTCGCGTCATAGCTGTCGGCCAGGGCACCGGTGGGGACGACCAGCAGCGCGAGCGCCGCGAGCGCCGCGGCGCGGACCAGGGTTCTCTGTCTCATGACACGGCAGTCTCGGCGCGGAACCGTGTCATGTCTTTGTCCCGTTGTCGGAAGTTCGCAACGGGGACTTCGCCCGTGGGTACGGTGCGCGAGGCATGCTGAGCGCGTCCTGCTCGCGGGCGCCGGGATCGCGGTCGCGCTGATCCTCTTGGGCCTGGTCCCCCGCTCCACGCGGGAGCTCCGGCGCGTTCGCCCGGCGGGCGAAACGGCGCCCACCCCGGTTTGGACACCGGGATAGACGGGGCCCGCGCGGGCCCCGATAGGGTCAGCGATCATGCCCCGACTCCGCCAGCAGAACATCACCGCTGCCCAGTGGACCCCCAACGGCGGGGCGCTCGGCACCCAGGATCTCACCCTTCCCGGCTCCTCCCCGTTCGGCGTCAACGTCTTCTCCCCGGCCGTCCAGCGCCAGCGCCTGCCCAAGTCAGTCCTCCAGCGCCTCCAGGAGACGCTCGCCAGGGGCGAGCCCCTCGACGTGACGCTCGCCGACGCGGTCGCCGGGGCGATGAAGGAGTGGGCGCTCGAGAAGGGGGCAACCCACTACACCCACTGGTTCCAGCCCCTCACGGGCTCCACCGCGGAGAAGCACGACTCCTTCTACTCGCCCACGGGCGAGGGCACCGCGCTCGCGGACTTCTCCGGCAAGGAGCTCATCCAGGGCGAGCCCGACGCCTCGTCGTTCCCCACGGGCGGCATCCGGGCGACGTTCGAGGCCCGCGGCTACACGGCGTGGGACCCCACGTCGCCCGCGTTCATCCTCGAGAACCCCAACGGCGCGCTGCTGTGCATCCCCACCGCCTTCGCGTCGTGGACGGGCGAGGCGCTGGACCACAAGATCCCGCTCCTGCGCTCGATGGACGCGCTGTCGAAGTCGGCGATGCGCGCGCTGCGCCTGCTCGGCGACCAGACCGCGAGCCGTGTGTTCACCACGGTGGGGCCCGAGCAGGAGTACTTCCTCATCGACGAGCAGTACTACTACGAGCGGCCCGACCTGATGACCACCGGGCGGACCCTGTTCGGGGCCAAGCCGGCCAAGGGCCACGAGCTCGACGACCACTACTTCGGCTCGATCCCCGAGCGCGTGCTCGCGTGCATGCTCGAGGTGGAGTTCGAGCTCGCCAAGCTCGGCGTCCCCATCAAGACGCGCCACAACGAGGTCGCGCCGGCCCAGTACGAGGTCGCGCCGATCTTCGAGAACTCCAACGTGGGCTCTGACCACCAGCAGCTCTGCATGCAGGTGCTTCAGAACGTCGCGCGGCGCTACGCCCTCGTCTGCCTGCTGCACGAGAAGCCCTTCGCGGGGGTGAACGGCTCGGGCAAGCACAACAACTGGTCGATGGGCACCGACACCGGGTCGAACCTCCTCGAGCCGGGTGACACGCCGCACGACAACCTGCAGTTCCTGTTCTTCTGCACCGCGGTGATGCAGGCCGTGAACCGCTTCCAGGGGCTGCTGCGAGCGTCGATCGCCTCGCCGGGGCAGGACCACCGCCTCGGGGCCAACGAGGCGCCGCCCGCGATCATCTCGATCTTCCTCGGCGCCGAGCTCGAACGGGTCTACGACGCGATCGAGCGCGGCGAGGCGGGCGAGTCGGTCCCCGGGTCGTTCCTCGGCCTCGGGACGCCGGTCCTGCCGCCGCTGCCGATGGACGGCGGCGACCGCAACCGGACCTCGCCGTTCGCCTTCACGGGCAACAAGTTCGAGTTCCGGGCGCTCGGCTCCTCGCAGTCGCTCTCGTTCCCGAACACGGTGCTCAACACGATCGTCGCCGAGGCGATCGACGAGCTCGCCGAGGAGCTCGAGAACGCCATGAACAGCGGGGAGGCACTCGAGGCGGCGCTACGCCCTGTGCTCCAGCGGGCCTACGCTCAGAACAAGCAGATCGTGTTCGGCGGTGACAACTACTCCGACGAGTGGTACGACGAGGCGGAGCGCCGCGGGTTGCTGAACCTGCGCACGACGCCCGACGCGCTCCCGTACCTCGTGGCCGACGAGACCGTCGCGGTGTTCGACAACTACGGCGTCCTGTCTGAGCGCGAGCTCGAGTCTCGCCACGAGGTCCTCTGCGAGCAGTACGTCACCAAGCTCAACATCGAGGCCGAGGTCGCGGCGTCCATTGCGCGGACGATGCTCCTGCCCGCGGCGGCGCGGCACCTCGCGCTGCTCGACGCGGCCCACCTCGAGGGGCTCCAGGACGAGCTGCACCCCCGCGTGGAGGCCTTCGCGGCGGCGATCTCCGCGCTCGAGGAGGCGAACCTCGCGGAGAACCAGCCCGACGACGACCTGCTCGAATGGGCGCGCTACATGCGCGACACCGTCATCCCGGCCATGGAGACCGTGCGCGAGGGCGCCGACCAACTCGAGCGCATGATCGCCGACGACCTCTGGCCGCTGCCGAAGTACTCGGAGATCCTGTTCGTGAAGTAGGTCCGCGCTCCTGTGGAGGTGGCCCGCGGCGCGGACGATGCTCCTTCCCGCGATATGAGGTGGTTTGTCGCACCAGAAGCGCGGGCATGCGCCAGAACATGAACCTCGGAGACAAGATCACCGGCCGGGCCAAGCAGGCGCTCGGCGACCTCACCGGCAACAAGAGCACAGCCCGTGAGGGCCGCAAGGAGGAGGCGAAGGGCGACGCGAAGGACAAGCTCGCCAACTCCCAGGACCGCGTGGAGGACAACGCGGCCGAGGTCTCCGATCTCGAGCGCAAGACCTGATCGCGTGAGCGTGCGCGGGGCGGGTCGCCGCCGTCGGGCGACGGGGCCCGTCCTCGCGCTGCTGTTGTGCCTCCTGCTCCTCGCGCCGGCGTCCGCGAGCGCGGATGTTGTGAAGGACGCCATCGCGGCGTTCGGGAGTACCTCCTTCTACGCCGCGCCCGGCGCCAAGCTGACTGACGCCGCCCAGCGTCGGCGCATCGAGAGCGAGATCTCTGACAAGGGCGTCGACGTCCACATCGCCGAGCTGCCGGGCTCGGCCGGACCGCCCGATGTCGTGATCCAGCGTCTCGGACGCGGCGCCGGGGGTGGGACCGTCGTCGCCATCGTCGGCCGCCAACCGCGCGCCGGCTCCTCTTCCCTTCCCGCCGGACGAGCGGGCCAGCTCCTCCGGGAGAGCGGCGCGGCGCACAAGGGGGACGGCGAGGCCATCCTGCTCGACTTCGTCGACCGCGTCGCAGATGAGGAGAACGGCGACGGCTCCGGGAGTGGAGGGGGTGGGATCAGTGGTGCGGTGATCGCGGTGCTGATCGTGCTCGGAGGAGGCTTCGTAGCGCTCTTCGCCCTCCGCGGCTCGCGGCGGCGCCGGCGGCGGGAGGCGGAGCAGCTCGCCGAGGTCAAGAAGACCGCGAACGAGGATCTCGTGGCCCTCGGCGAGGACGTCCGCGCGCTCGACCTCGACGTCGAGATGCCGGACGTGGACCCGGAGGCCAAGGACGACTACGAGCGGGCGGTCAACGGCTACGACACGGCGAACACGCGGCTGCAGGCCGCGCGGTCGCTCGAGGACCTCCGCGGGCTCGGCGAGCAGCTCGGGGACGCACGCTTCGCGATGACCAGCGCCAAGGCACGCCTTGCCGGCAAGCCCGTTCCCGAGCGCCGGCCGCCGTGCTTCTTCGACCCGCGCCACGGGCCGTCGGTCGCGGAGGTCGAGTGGGCGCCGCCCGGCGGGCAGGCCCGCGAGGTGCCGGTGTGCGCCGCGGACGAGATCAACATGCGCGAGGGCCGCGAGCCCGACGCCCGGCAGATCGAGGTCGGGGGCGCGATGCGCCCCTGGTGGAACGCTCCCGCCCCGTACGCGGGCTACTACGGCGGCTACTTCTCCCCGTTCGGCGGCTTCGGCGGAGGCGGCTTCCTGGGTGGCCTGCTCGTGGGCGACATGCTCGGCGGCGGCTTCGGCGGGTACGGCGGGTTCGGCGGCTACGGGATGGACTACGACCCCGACGACGGGGGCGGAGACGGAGGCGACTTCGGGGGTGGCGGGGACTTTGGCGGCGGGGGCGACTTCGGCGGCGGGGGTGACTTCGGCGGAGGCGGCGGTGGCGACTTCGGCGGGGGCGACTTCGGCGGCGGGGACTTCGGGGGCGGCGGCGGGGACTTCTGACGCGCTCCCTCGGCCAGTCCCGGCGGGTCGCAAGGGATCTCGTGGCTGGGGAAGGGGAAGCCACATTCCTCCACCCGCCCTAATCGTTCGACTGTCCTGCCCTGTGGTTGCAGGACAACCAGAAGGCCGGACACTCGCGCGCGCTGGAGCCCCAGCCCCCCTCCCTCCACCCTTCCCCAGATATCCAGCCCGGCGCCCCGCTCCGAGCGCCTACGGCGAGAGCCGCCCGAGCGCCCGGTCCAACTCGGACGACGCCGACGAGATCAGCTCCCGCGCCTGCTCCTCGAGCAACGCCAGGTTCCGCGCCGACGCATCGTCCAGCGCGTCGGAAGCCCGCGTCAGCGCGACCTGCAGCCGCACGGGATCCTGGGCCAGCTCCCCGAGCTGGTACTCCACGGTGTCGGCCACCCCGTCGAACACGACGTCGATCAACGGTCGCACCCACTCGAGCAGCCCCCATCTGGCCGCGTCCTTCCCGGAGATCGGCCGCGTGAGCTGCCCCGTGCCCAGCGACACGACGAAGGGCGCCTCTCGCGGCTCCAGCCGCCTGGCCTCCGCGAACGCGCACATGGCCGGGTTCGTGGCGAACACGCCCCCGTCGACCAGCGCCAGATCGCCCACGCACAGCGGCTCGAAGTACGTCGGCGCCGCCGCCGTGGCCCGCGCGACCTGCGCGAGCGGGAAGTCCTGGGTCGGATCGTTCTTCGCCCGCCAGGACTTGAAGAAGAACGGCACCCGGGTCGGCAGGTCGTAGGCCGTGACCAGCAGCGGCACGAGCGAGTCCGACAGCCGCCCTGGCCCGACGTAGCGCTCGAGCGCGGCGCCGAGCGCCCGGTCGTCGTACTTCTCGTCGAGCAGCCCGAGACCCGAGGTCACCTTGCGCGCGAGCGTGCGGGAGAAGATGTGCGGCCCCTCGGTCCGGTAGAGGTCGACGAGCTGCTCCGCCCGCCACGACGGCCGGCCGTCGGCGCCCGGGCGCCCGAGCCCGCAGGCGAGGATCCCGCCCGTCGACGTGCCGGCCACGAGGTCGAACAGGTCGGCGACGGGCTTTCCCGCCCGCGCCTCGAGCTCCGCGAGCACGAGCGCCGGGATGATCCCCCGGATCCCGCCGCCGTCGATGGCCAGGACGCGCATGACGCGCGAGCCTACGTGACGGGCGCTGCTCGCCTTGGAGCAGTGCCGCCGCTGAGCAGCCGGGCGGCGAGCAGGCCGGCGACCGCGCCGGAGACGTGGCCCTGCCAGGAAATCCCGGGGTGGGGCGCGAAGCCCGAGAGCAGGGCCCCGCCCCAGAGCGCCAGGACCACGGCGCCGAGCGCGAGCTGCGCGAGGCGCTTAGAGAACAGCCCGCGACTCACGAGGTAGGCCGCATAGCCGAAGACCACGCCGCTCGCCCCGATGTGGTCCGTGTGCGCGGGCGCGACGAGCCAGGTTCCCAGGCCGCCGACCACGGCGACGAGCGCGGTGACGACGGCGATGCGCCGCAGGCCGTCCAGCGCGATGGCTCCGCCCATGAGGGCGAAGGGGATGGTGTTGCCGAGCAGGTGTCCGAAGCCCGCGTGGAGGAATGGCGCCCACAGGATCCCCGAGAGGGCGTCCGGATCGCGTGGCTGGATCCCGTAGGCGTCGAGCCGATGTGAGTCGATCGCGTCCACGATCTCGGTGAGCCACATGAGCGCCACCAGCACCCCGACGAGGCGCAGGCCGTCCCGGACCGTGGGCTTCGCGAGGTCCATCCCCTCAGGATGCCACGCCGGGCAACCTTGCCACACCCGTGTCAACGTTTGTAGCCTCCTCCCGTGGCCGAGCGCGACTATCTCCGGGCGGTCTCCGAGCGCGTCGTCGTGTTCGACGGCGGCATGGGCGCGACCCTCGAGGAGCTCGACCTCGACCCCACCGACTACGGCGGACTGGAGGGCAAGTGCCACGAGGCCCTCGTGCTCCACCGCCCCGATGTGATCGAGGCCGTCCACTCCTCCTTCCTCGAGGCCGGCGCGGAGGTCATCCAGACCGACACCTTCCAGGCCTCCCGCCTCAAGCTCGACGAGTGGGGCCTCGGCGCGCACACCGTGGAGATCAATCGCCAGGCGGCGGAGCTCGCCCGCCGCGTGGCCGGCCCCGACCGCTTCGTGGCCGGCTCCATCGGGCCCACGGGCCAGCTCCCGGCCTCGGAGGACCCGACCCTCGGCACCATGCGCTTCTCCGAGCTCGTCGCGATCTTCGCCGAGCAGTCCGAGGCGCTCGTGCGCGGCGGCGTCGATCTCATCATCATCGAGACCGCGCAGGACCTCCTCGAGGTCAAGGCGTCGATCTTCGGCGCGCGCGAGGCCTTCGCGGCCACGGGCCGCCGCGTCCCGCTCCAGGCGAGCGTCTCCCTGCTGCCCAACGGCGGGAAGATGCTGCTCGGGACCCCCATCGACGCGGTCCTGACGACGCTCGAAGCCCTGAAGGTCGACGTCCTCGGTTTGAACTGCTCCACCGGCCCCGAGGACATGCGCGACGCGATCCGCTTCCTCGGCGAGCACGCGTCCGTGCCCGTCTCCTGCATCCCGAACGCGGGAATCCCCCACCAGGGCCCGAAGGGCGAGACGATCTTCCCCGCCGAGCCCGACCCGCTGGCCGCCCAGCTCCAGGACTTCGTCGAGCGCTACGGCGTCTCGATCGTCGGCGGCTGCTGCGGCACCACGCCCGACCACATCCGCGCGCTGCACGACCGGGTCGCCGGGCGCGAGCCGGGACCGCGGCCCGCGCCGCGCGGTGCCTACCTGTCGAGCATGATCGCCGCCGCGCCGCTGGTCCAGGAGCCGCGCCCGACGCTCGTGGGCGAGCGCGTGAACTCCCAGGGCTCGCGCAGGGCCAAGGAACTGCTGCTCGCCGACGACTACGACGGCCTGCTCCGGATCGCCGAGGACCAGATCGAGGGCGGTGCCCACATGCTCGACCTCTGCGTCGCGCTCACGGAGCGCGCCGACGAGGACGAGCAGATGCGCCGTCTCGTCAAGCGCATCAACCTTACCCAGCCCGCACCGATCCAGATCGACTCGACCGAGCCCGAGGTCATCGAGCAGGCGCTCGAGCAGATCCCCGGGCGCGCGGTGGTCAACTCGGTCAACCTCGAGGCGGGCCGCGACAAGCTAGACCGCGTCGTCCCCGTCGCGGTCGCCCACGGCGCCGCCCTCGTCGCCCTGACCATCGACGAGGAGGGCATGGCCAAGACGGCCGACCGCAAGGTGGAGGTCGCCAGGCGCATCACGCAGATGTGCCGCGACGACCACGGCCTCGATCCCGAGGTCCTCATCTTCGACGTCCTCACCTTCACCCTGACGACCGGCGACCCCGAGTGGCGCCCGTCCGCGGTGGCGACGATCGAGGGCATCCGCCGGGTCAAGAGCGAGATCCCGCAGGTCAAGACCTCCCTCGGGGTCTCCAACGTCTCCTTCGGGGTCTCCCCCGCCGCGCGCGGGGTCCTCAACTCCGTGTTCCTGCACCACTGCGTGGCGGCCGGGCTCGACCTCGCGATGGTCAACCCGAACCACATCACCCCGTACGGGGAGATCGGGGAGGGAGAGCGCGCGCTCGCCGACGACCTCGTGTGGGACCGCCGCGAGGACGCCCTGGAGCGCTTCATCGCCCACTTCGAGGCCAAGGGGCCCGAGGAGGAGGACACGGTCGCCGACCCGACCGCGGACATGGAGCCCGAGGAGGCCCTGCACTTCCACATCCTGCGCCGCCGCAAGGAGGGTGTGGAGGACTGGATCGACGCCGCGGTCGAGAAGATCGGCGCCGTCCCCACCCTGAACGAGGTCCTTCTCCCGGCGATGAAGGAGGTCGGCGACAAGTTCGGGGCGGGCGAGCTGATCCTCCCCTTCGTCCTGCAGTCCGCGGAGGTGATGAAGCGCGCGGTGGCCCGCCTGGAGCGCTACCTCGACCGCATCGAGGGCTACACGAAGGGCACGGTGGTGCTCGCCACGGTGTTCGGCGACGTGCACGACATCGGCAAGTCGCTCGTCAACACGATCCTCACGAACAACGGCTACACGGTGGTGGACCTCGGCAAGCAGGTCCCCATCCAGACGATCGTCGACGCCGCGCGGGAGCGCGCGGCCACGGCGATCGGCCTCTCGGCCCTGCTCGTGTCCACCTCCAAGCAGATGCCGCTGTGCGTCGCCGAGCTCCACGCGCAGGGGCTCGAATTCCCGGTGCTCGTCGGGGGCGCGGCGATCAACCGCGACTTCGGCCGCCGGCTGCTCTACCCGAGGGGAGTCGACTCCGACGAGGTCTACGCGCCCGGGGTCTTCTTCTGCAAGGACGCCTTCGAGGGGCTGGCGAAGATGGACCAGCTCGTCGAGCCCGAGGCGCGGGAGCGGCTCGTCGTGCAGATCCGCGACGAGGCCCGGGTCCTGCGCGAGCGCGGGCCCGAGCCCGAGCCCGCGCGAACCGACGACAGCTCCGTGCGCTCGGCGGCGCGGACCGACGTGCCCGTCCCCGTGCCGCCGTGGTGGGGAGCGCGGGAGGTCGAGGTCGACCTCGAGGACGTCTGGCCGCACCTCGATCTCCACGTGCTGTTCAAGCTCCACTGGGGCGGGCGCGGCGTGAAGGGCGAGGCGTGGGAGGAGCTGCTGCGCGACAACTTCCGTCCCCGCCTGGAGCGCATGTGGCGCGAGCAGGACTACCTGTGCCCGCGCGCGCGCCTGGGCTACTTCCCGTGCAACTCCGAGGGCAATGACATCGTCGTGTGGGATCCCGAGGCGCCGGGCGAGCGCGAGCTCGAGCGGTTCGTCTGCCCGCGCCAGCCCGGGCACGACCGGATCTGCCTGGCGGACTTCTACCGGCCGATCGGCTCGGGCGAGATCGACGTCGTGGCGCTCCAGGCCGTGACCGCAGGCGAGGAGGTCACCGAGCTCATGGCCCGGCTGGAGCGCGACGGCGAGTTCGCCGAGCAGCTCTTCGTGCACGGGCTCGGGGTCCAGACCGCCGAGGGAATGGCCGAGTGGCTGCACTCGGTGGTGCGCCACGAGCTCGGCCTCGCCGCCGGCCAGGGCCGGCGCTACGCCTGGGGCTACCCGGCCGTCCCCGAGCAGTCCGAGCACGAGCAGCTCTTCCGCCTGCTCGACGCCGGGACGATCGGCCTGCGCCTCACCGGCGGCCACGCCGTCGAGCCCGAGCAGTCCACGGTGGCGATCATCGCCCACCACCCCCAGGCCGCGTACTTCGGGATGAAGAGCGGCCGCCTCACGGACGCGCCGGGGCCCGACGACATCGTCGCCGGGTCAGACCGCTCCCCGCTCGTGCTCGGCGCGGGTACGCCGGCCTGAACGGCTTCGCCGGCGGGGCATCCGCCAGGTTGGCCCGAGGCTCCTAGGCCTCGGCCTCGGCGACCGCCGAACCGTCGGCCCGCGCGGCCAGCGTCACCGGGGACGCGTGCAGCGCGCGGAGCTTCACGTCGCGCCAGGAGAGCCCCTCCTTGACGAGCGCGGGGGCGCCCATGGCCACGGCGGTGGCGATCTCCACCGCCTGGAGGACGATGCCGTAGCCCAGCGCGTCGGCCGCCCCGACCCCGTAGGCACCGTGGAGGACCGCGACGCAGGCGGCCTGGAAGATCCCGACGTTCGACGGCGTGGCGGGCAGCGCGGCGGTGACGTTGACCGCGAAGAGCACCGCGGCCGCCGCGCCGATCCCCGCCTGCTCCTGGAGCCCGAGAGCGACGAGCAGCACGTAGCACGCGAGCCACTGGATCGCCCACGCCGTGAGCTGGGCCACCACCGCAAGACCGCCGAGCCGCGGGCGCCGGAACACCTCCAGCCCCGTACGCACGAGTGAGAGCGCCGAATGCCCCTGGGCCACGAGGCGGTGCAGGCGCTCGGAGCGCGGCGTCCCGCCCCGGACGAGGAGCGCGGGCGCGAGCAGGACCACGAGTACGACCAGGAGCGGTCCGACCGAAGCGATCCAGAGCGCCCGGTGATGGCCGTGGAAGAGGCCGACGGACTCGAACATGACCACGCCGAGGATCCCCAGGGCGACGAGGTTGAGCAGCGTCTGGGAGACGATCGTCCCGAGAACGACCGGGAGGTTGTCACGGGGGCGCCCGGTGCGCCGCGCCACGATCAGCGCACGCGACGGCTCGCCGAGCCGTGCGGGGAGCGTGGCAGACATGAGCACTCCGATCGACGTCCCCTGCAGGGCGTCGGCCAGCTTCACCCGGGCGCGTGGAAGGGCCGCGCGCAGGATCGCGTGCCAGGCGACCGCGCGGGTCGCCATCGAGAGGCACATGAGGCCGAGGCCGGCCAGCACCCAGGCCGGCGAGGAGTCGATGAGCGAGCGCGCGACGCGGTCGAGGCCGATCCGCCGCGCCGCCAGCAGCGCGAGCGCGGCGCCGAGCACAAGCGCGACCCCCACCGCCACGCGGCGGGCGGCCACCAGGGCGGGCGAGCGCCGGCCGGGTAGCGGCGGCTCGGGGGGCGACCCCCTGAAGGAGGGCACGCGCTCGCCCGAGGCGGGCAGCGCGCCGATCCGGAGCGCCGCCCGCTGGACGCGGCCCGGGACGGGGACGGCGGCGAGCGCGCGCGCCTCCGCGTAGCCCGCGAGGACCTCGTCGGCCACCCGGGGCCAGGCGTAGCGCCGCGCGCTCGCGCGCGCTGCCGTGCCCATCGCGGCCCGCCGCGCGGGGTCGTCGGCGAGGTCGCGCAGCGCCTCGGCCAGCGCCCGGCCGTCGCCCCGGGGGACGAGCACCCCGTCACACCCGGGGCTGACGACGTCGCGGTAGCCCGCGATGTCCGAGGCGACCACCGGGGTTCCCGCGGCGAAGGCCTCGGTGAGGACCATCCCGAAGCTCTCGCCGCCGAGCGAGGGGGCGACGAGGACGTCGGCGTGGGCCAGCTCCTCGCGCCTCACCTCGTCGGAGACCTTCCCGAGGACCCGGACCCCGCGCGCGTCGAACAGGAGGGGGGCGACCTGGGCCTCGTCGGCCCCGACGATGGTCAGGGAGGCGGGGACGTGCTCGCGCAGGGCCTCGAAGGCACGCAGGAGGATCGGCAGGCCCTTGCGCTCGACGACCTGGCCGACGAAGACGATCCGCAGCGTGCGCGTCACGCTGCGCGGCCCCGGCTCGGGGCCGAGCTCCACGCCGTTGGGGACGATCCGGTAGGCGCCTCCGAAGAAGCGCCGGGCGGTCCACTCCGCCGCCTCGGAGACCGCCAGGCGCACGTGGAGGCGGTTCATGCGCCGGCGCACACCGCCCGCGACGGTCAGGTTGTGCGTGAACGGGTTCTCCCCGTAGGTGTGGAAGGTGCCCACGAGCGCCGTGCGGACGGAGAGCATGGCGTCCCAGCCGATGCAGGGGACGACGGGCTCGTGGAGGTGGACGACGTCATAGCCGCCGGTGGCCAGCTCCGAGCGCAGCGCCGAGATGCCGGCGGGGGAGAGCGAGGCGTTCGAGACCGCGCCGTTGAACCGCAGCCCGAGCGTGCGCCCGAGAGGCACGAGCGCGGGGTGGACGTCGCGGACCTGGGGACGGGCACCACCGTGCATCCGGACCGCGAGGCGGTCCGGCGGGTCGTAGGGGGCGAGGATGCGTACGTCGTGCCCCGAGCCGGTGAACTCCCCCGCCAGGGCCTCGATGTGCCGCGTCACGCCCCCGGGGTACGTCCACGAGTACGGCGACACCAGGGCGATGCGCACCGGCGGAGCATACCCCGCCGTCACTATCCTGAATGAAGTGAGCGAGCCCACACCGCGACGGCACTTCGTCAAGTACACGTTCCTCCAGCTCGACCCCGCCTGGCGCCGCCTTCCCGAGGCCGAGCGCGCCGAGCACAAGCGTGAGTTCGCCGCCGCGTGCGAGGACTTCGCCGACGGCCATCTCCTGCGCGTCTTCTCCCTCGTGGGCACGCGCGGGGACGCCGACCTCCTCGTCCTCTCGCAGGCCGAGAACCTCGAGCGCATCCACGAGCTCCACGTGGTCCTCAACCAGAGCGGGCTCATGCGCTGGGCGTCGATCCCCCACTCCTTCCTGGCGATGACCAAGCCCTCGGAGTACTCCGACGAGTCGCGCCTGGAGGTGCGTCCGGGGTCGTCGCGCTACCTCTTCGTCTACCCCTTCGTCAAGACGCGCGCGTGGTATGCGCTCGACTCCAAGGAGCGCTACGCGGTCATGCAGGAGCACATCCGCATCGGGCGCGAGTACCCCTCGATCGACCTCAACACGAGCTACTCGTTCGGCCTCGACGACCAGGAGTTCGTCGTCGCCTTCGAAACCGACTCGCCCGCGGACTTCCTCGACCTCGTCCACCGCCTGCGCGGGACCGAGGCCTCGGCCTACACGAAGCGCGACACGCCGACGTTCACCTGCCTTGAGCAGGGCCTCTCGCGCTCGCTCGACGCGCTCGACGGCGCGCGGGCGGCGGTGGCGATCTGATGGGCTAGACGGCGGAGACTTCCTCCTCGTCCGCGACGCGGAACGAGGAGCCGCAGCCGCAGGCCGCGATGACGTTCGGGTTCTCCACCTTGAAGCCGGCGCCCTGGAGGCCGTCGACGAAGTCGATGACCGAGCCGTGCACGTAGGGGACGGACTCGGTGTCGACGAGGAGGGTGATGCCCTTGTCCTCGAAGAGCTCGTCCCCGTCACGTCGCTCGTCGAACGCGAGCACGTACTGGAAGCCCGAGCAGCCGCCGCCGCGGACGCCCACGCGCAGGCCGGCGGCGGGGTTGGGAGTGCCCTGGGAGGAGAGGAAGTCGCGCACCTTCTCGGCGCCGATGTCCGTAAGAGTGATCATGGCTATCGGAAGTATAGTGGAGCCGGTGGTCACCCCGGACGAACTGAAGGGCCGCATCGAGTCGGGGATCCCGGAGGCCCGGGCCGAGGTCGCGGGTGACGGGCGGCACTTCGAGGCCCGCGTCGTCTCCCCCGCCTTCGCCGGCCTGTCGCGGATCGCCCAGCACAAGCTGGTCTACGCGGTCTTCGGCGCGGAGTTGGGTGACCGCATCCACGCCCTCTCGATCGAGACGAGCACACCATGAGCACCGAACCGACCAATCTGCGCGAGGCCATCGAGCAGGCCGTCGCCTCCAACGCCGTCATCCTCTTCATGAAGGGCACGCCCGAGGCGCCCATGTGCGGCTTCTCGGCGCGCACCGCGGGCGCGCTGCAATCCCTCGGCGCGCCCTTCGCGGCGGTCGACGTGCTGGGAGACCCGCGCATCCGCCAGGAGCTCTCGGCCCTGTCGGAGTGGCCGACCATCCCCCAGCTCTTCGTGCGCGGCGAGTTCGTGGGCGGCGCGGACATCGTCGCCGAGATGTGGGAGTCCGGCGAGCTCGCCGAGGCGCTCGGGGTCGAGCAGACCGACGACGAGCCGGAGGCGGTCGACGGTCCGGTGACGCCTTCCTCGCCCGACGCCGCCCCGCTCTCCATCGAGAACCGGCTGTCCTGAGCCGCGCCCGCCGCAGCCTCGGGGTCACGTTCCTCGGGGCGGGGGCGCTGCACTTCGCCCGCCCGGAGGTCTACGAGGCGATCGTGCCCGGCTGGCTCCCGGCCCACCGCGAGCTCGTGCTGGCCTCGGGCGCGGCGGAGATGCTCGGCGGCGCGACGGCGCTGCACCCGCGCATGCGGACCTTCGCCCGCTGGTGGCTCATCGCCACGCTGGTGGGAGTCTTCCCCGCGAACCTCCACATGGCGCTCCACCCCGAGCGCTACCGAAAGATCCCGCCGTGGGCGCTGTGGGCACGGTTGCCGCTCCAGGGCGGGTTCATCGCCTGGGCGTGGAAGGGGACGGAGTGACCGTCATCGACCTCGTCGGAGCGATCGGCGGCATCGTCACGGTGATCGTCTACGTGGTCTACGTCGTGGTCCAGGCGCGCCGCCAGGCCCCCGAGCGCGTCGCCGAGCAGGAGGCGCGCGAGTACTTCACCCGCCACGGCGTCTGGCCCGACGGCTCCTAGAGGCGCTGGGGTCAGCGGGCATCGATCATCCGCCGGAGGACGAACTTGATGGCGTCGATCTCACCCGACTCGAGGTGCGCCTGATGACGCCGGACAAGGCGACTCCGGCTGATCGACTTGATCTGGTCGCACATGGCGAAGCTGAGCCGCTCGAGCGACGCCACCGGGGGATGGAAGGGAAGCTGCCGCCCCCAGGGTGCGATCTCCGATTCACCCGGTGACTTGGGTGTCGATCTCGGCGAGCTGCGCGCTCTCCCGGAGGTATGAGTCGGCTGCTTGCCGGTCGGAGGCCAGCTGCGCGAGAGCGGCGCGAGCCTGGTGCTCGAACAGCACAGTCCGTAGCGCCTCGCCCATGCTCACCCCGCCCAGCTCCTCAGCGGCCGGGTCGCGCTCTGCTCAACCCGCCTCTAAAGCCCGGCCTTCTCGAGCAGCCGGAGCCACACCTCCGAGCGCGTGGGGAAGGCGGGGACCGCCTGCCAGAGGTCGGCGAGGGGGACGGCGGCGGCCACGGCGATCGTCGCGGCGTGGAGCAGCTCGGCGACCTCGGGCCCGCAGAACGTCACGCCGACGAGCACGCCGCGCTCCTCGTCGATGAGGATCCGGGCGAGCGAGTCCTCCCCGCGCCCGACGAACGAGGCGCCGGCCACCGCGCCGGGTGGATGGTCGACGGCGCGGACGCGCAGGCCGGCGGCCTCGGCGGACTCCAGCGTGTGGCCCACCGCGGCGACCTGGGGGTCGGTGAACACCACCCGCGGCACGGGGGCGTGGTCGCGCGCGGGGCGGCCGAGGATGAGGTCGGCGACGATGCGGCCCTGGTGCTTGCCCTGGTGGGTCACGAGCGCCCGGCCGTTGACGTCGCCCACGGCGAAGAGCCAGGGCTGGTCGGCCACCCGCATCTCGTCGTCGACCTCGACGATCCTCCCGGGCTCCAGGCCCACGGTCTCCAGGCCGAGTTCGTCCGTGTGGGGTCGGCGCCCGACGGCGACGAGGATCTCGTCCCCGCGCACCTCCGCGCCGCCCTCGAGGGAGAGCACGACGTCCGCGTCCTCCCGGCGCGCGCCCGTCGCCTCCACGCCGAGGCGCACGTCGACCCCATGGCGCTCGAGGGACTCGCGGACCATCTCGGCGGCGAACGGCTCCTCGCGGCCGAGCAGCCGGGGCAGCGCCTCGACGAGGGTCACCTCGGACCCGAGGGAGCGCCACGCCTGCGCGAGCTCGGACCCGACGACGCCGCCCCCGAGCACGATGAGCCGCGCCGGGACCTCCTTCGCGGTCGTGCCCTCGCGATTCGTCCACGGTCGCACGTCCGCGAGCCCGGGGATGGGCGGCAGCGCGGCGCCCGAGCCCGTGGCGAGCACCACCGCCCGGCGCGCGGTGTGGAGCTCCTCCCCCACGCGCACCCGCCGCACGCCGTCCAGCCGCGCCGCCCCGCGCAGGACCGTCACGCCGCGCTCCTCGAGCCACGGGACCTGCCCGGAGTCGTCGAGGTCGTGGATGACCTCGTCACGGCGGGCGAGGACCGCCCGCGCGTCGGGCCGCGCCTCGTCGACGAGCTCGCGCACCCCGCCGACGCGCCGGGTCTCGGCGAGCAGGTCGCCGGGACGCAGCAGCGCCTTGGACGGCATGCACGCCCAGTAGGCGCACTCCCCTCCGACGAGCTCGCGCTCCACGAGCGCGACCGACACGCCCCCGGCCTCGCCGAGCCGTCCCGCCACGACCTCCCCCGCCGGCCCGGCGCCCACGACGATCACGTCCCACCCGGCCATCAGTTCAGCCGCGCCTGGAGGCCGAGCGCCTCGGCCGCCAGCGCGTCGCGGTCCGCCCCCTCGACGGGGAGCTCGAGCCGGAGGTTCGCCGCGCGGATGGCCGCCAGCAGGTCGCCCCGGCGCGTGTAGGACCCCACGAGGTTGTTGAGCATCCGCAGCGCGGTCACGTGGGCGCCCCACGGCTGCACGGGCCCCCCGGGGACGCTGACGCGCGCCCCGCCCGCGAACGGGTCGAGCAGCAGCGGCGGGGTCGTGCCGAGGTGCCCGACCACGAAGTGCCCGGGCAGCCCGACGCCGGCGAGGGGGATCCGCGCCCGCGAGGCGCAGGCCACGTAGACCACCGAGAGCAGGATGGGCAGCCCGCGGCGGCGCGCGAGCACGAGGTCGAGGAAGGAGTTCCGCGGATGGTCGTAGTCCTCCTCGTCACCCGAGAACCCGTGGAGGTCCCCGAGCACCGAGGCCAGGGCGGCGACGTCCCCCTCGGGGTGGCCGCGCCCCCGCCGGGCGGTGACCTCGTTGCCGAGGACGTCGAGCTCGTCGCGCACCGCGTCGGCCTCGACCGTGCGGAAGGCGCCGGCGATGGCCAGGGCGAGCTCCTCCACCGGGGCGGCGGGGTCCGCGGCGAGAGCGGAGAACACGGTGGTCACCGGAACGCGCCGGCGTGCGCGCGGGCCCACTCGGCGTAGGTCGTCGGGGGCCCCGCGAGGCGCTCGACGGTGTCGGTCAGCGTCGCCCCCGTGCCGTCGCGCCACGCGGCGAAGAGCTCGAGCAGGGCGGCGACGGACTCCGGCGACAGCCCGCCGGAGCGCATGCCCTCGCCCGCGGCCTCGGGTGCGACGGAGACGTAGGTGACCGGGCGGCCGGTCGCCTCGGTGATCGCATCCGCGATCGTCGCCTGACCGAGCGGCTCGGGGCCGGTGAGGTCGTACGCCCGGCCCCTGTGCTCCTCGGGGTGGGTCAAGACCTCGGCCGCGACCCGGGCGATGTCCCGCGCGGCCACGTAGGCGATCGCGGCGTCCTCGAGCGGAGCGAAGAACTGGCCGCCCGAGCGGATCGTCTCCGCGTAGGACAGCGTGTTCTCCATGAACGCCGCCGGGCGGAGGTGGGTCCACCCCACCCCGAGACCCTCGATGTGGCGCTCGACCTCGCCGTGCTCGCGACCGAGCGCGAGGGGCGAGTCGGGGTCGGCGCCCTGCGCGGAGAGGCGGACCACGTGTCCGATCCCGGCGCGCGCCGCGGCGTCGGCGACGCCCGTGGCCAGGACGACCTGGCCGGGGGCGAAGGGGGTGAGGAGGAAGAGCGCGTCCACGCCGTCGAGGGCAGGGCCGAGCGTGCCGGGGTCGGCGAGGTCGCCGACGACGGGCTCGATCTGACCGGAGAGCCCGCGCCCCTTCTCCGGCGAGCGCACGAGAGCCCGCGCGGGCACGTTCTGCTCGGTCAGGATGCGCGCGAGGGCCGAGCCGATCCGGCCCGTCGCGCCGGTGACGAGGATCATCGCCGGGGAGCCTCGCAGATCGCCAGGGCGGCGGCGGTGACGGCGAGCGCCACCTCGGCGCGAGGGGCGAGTGACCCGGCGAGCACGAACTCCCCCGGCGCGTGGGCGAGCCCGCCGCGGGGGCCGAGGCCGTCGACCGTGCGGGGAACGACCCGCGCGATGTGGCTCGCGTCCGACGCGCCGCCACGCCGGGCGGGCGCGACGGGGCGGCCGAGTCGCTGTCCCGCCTCGGCGAGGAGATCCCGCGCGGCGTCCCGGGCGTCCATCGCGGGCCACGCGCGATGCAGGTCGGCGTGGAGCGTCGCGCCGCCCACGGCGCCCGGCACCTCCGCGAGGACGCGGTCGAAGACGCCGAGGTCGTCGGCGCGCAGGTCGCAGAAGAGCTCGCCGGCGTCGGGCACGACGTTGAACGCCTCGCCCGAGCGCAGGACCGTGGGTACCGCGGTCAGGCGGTCGGGCCCGTCGGGATCGTGGCGCGCGGCCACGGTCCGGGCCGCCTCGGCGAGCGCGAGCAGCGCGTTGGCGCCGCGCTCGGGCGCCGCGCCCGAGTGCGCCGCGCGACCCGTGGCGGTCACCCGCAGGGTGCCGGCCGCCTTGCGCTCCACGACGACGGCCTCCTCGCCCTCCGGGGTGCGCTCGCCCGCCTCGAAGCACAGGCACGCGTCCCAGCCGCGGAACGCCTCGGCGTGGGCGAAGGGGGCACGCCGCCACTCCTCGTCGACGACGAGCAGGAGGGCGACCTCGGCGAAGTCCTCCCGCCGCTCGGCCAGGGCGCGCAGGACGCCGAGGGCGAGCACGACGCCGCCCTTCATGTCCGACGTGCCCGAGCCCACGAGGCGGCCGTCCTCGGCGTGGAGCGGATGGTGCGCGCCGTGGGCCACGACCGTGTCGAGGTGGCCGAGGAGCAGCACGCGACCGGAGCCCGTGCCCCGCAGGCGGGCGAGCAGGTCGGGGGCATGGTCGGGCGTCGAGCAGGGGGGACGCTCGACCTCCGCCCCCACGGGGAGCAGCGAGCCGGCGACCGCGATCGCCTCCTCGGCCCCGGCGACGTCCCCGCTCGGCGAGGAGACGGCCACGAGCGCCGCGAGCTCACGCTCGGCGCGGGCGGCGATGCGCTCCGCGTGCTCGGACACCCAGGGGTCGACCATCGGCGGCGAGGGTACCCCCGCCCCATGCCCTCGCTCCGCCGCCGTCCAGACCCAGTCCCCGCCCAGCTCGGCCGCGTCGCACAGGATCTCGGCCTCGCCGCGCTGCTCGGCGGCAACCTCTTCGGCCGCCTCGCCTTCCATCCGTCGGTGGCCGGGATCTCCGATCCGCGGGAGAGAGGGAAGGTGGTCAACGCGGCGTGGCGACGCTACGGGACGGTCAACTCGCTCGGGCTCGCCGCGCTGACCGCGGGCTGGGCGTCGTCGCGCCAGGGCGACGAGCGCCCGCTCGCGCGCGTCAAGGACGTGCTCGTGGGCGCCGTCGCGGTGACCGGGCTGGCCACCGCGGTCGAGGGGGTGCGCTTCTCCCGTCAGGCCCCCGGCGGCGCGGTGGCGCTCGAGGACGGGGACACCGCGGCGCCCGAGGCGGGCGGGACGGCGCGGCGCAACAAGCGGTCGCTCACGGTGCTCGGGACGGTGAACGCGCTGAGCGAGGTCGGGCTCGTCGCGGTGAGCGCGGCCCTGCGGGACTAGGAGTATGTGTCGCTATTCGCGACCGGGGACCCGCGCTCCAGCGCCCATTTGGCCGCCTCCGGCGCCCCTACCGCCGGGCGATGTAGAGCGCCTGGAGGCCGCGGCCGACGCGACCGCGGGCGTCGGAGAGCACGCTCTCGGCCACGCCGGTGCCCGCGGGGTCGGCGCGGGTGACGGCGTCGAGGGCGAGCCACTTCCCCTCGGGCTCGCGCTCGAGGTAGACCGTGAGATCGGGGTTGATGAACTGGTGGGTCTCCCACGGGACGGCGGCGGCGACCCCGTTGCCGAAGTCGGCGAGCGCCGCGGCACGCTGGAGACCCGAGGTCTCCTCGCCGGGGACGATCGTCGCCTTCAGGCGCATCCACAGGGTCCCCGGGCCGACGCCCCAGCCACCGGAGACCCACCGGTGCTCCACGGCGGTGCCGCCGAACGAGTCCTCGAGGCCGCCCACGAGCGACTCGTCGCGACCCTCGCCGGGCGCCCCGGGCGGAAGATCGGGAGTCGACAACTCGGCGACGGGCTCGGGCTCGCGGCGGATCCGCAGGGCGAGCGCACGGCAGACGAGCTGACCGCCGGCCTCGAGCGTGGCGGCGAGGAGCTGGACGCGCCGGCCGGGGCGGACCGTCTCGGCCCGGACCGTGAGGGGCGCGAAGGGGACGGGGCGCAGGAGCTCGAGGGTCAGGCGCGCGGTGAGCATGGGCCCGGGCGGGGGGATCAACTCGAGCTCGCGGGCCACGAGCGCGGCCGCGGGCCCGCCGTGCAGCGCGCCCGGGTCCCACGGGCCGCGCGCCAGCGGGGTCGGCGACCAGGCGTCGCCCTCGGGCTCGAACAGGCTGGCCATGAGCGTGCGGCACCCTACGCGCCGTGCGGATCGCGACCTGGAACGTCAACTCGCTCAAGGCGAGGCTGCCGCGGGTGCTCGAGCTGCTCGAGCTCCACGCGCCCGACGTGGTCTGCCTGCAGGAGACGAAGTCCGAGCCCGGGGCGTTCCCGGAGCTCCCGGGCTACGCGGCCGTGCATCTGTCCGCGGGGCGGTGGGCGGGTGTCGCGGTCCTGGCCCGCGCGGGACTGCGCGCGGCGGCCCGTGGACTGCCGGGGGAGGCGGCGCCGGACGAGGCGCGGTGGGTGGAGGCGGACGTGGGCGGGATGCGCGTCATCTCCGTCTATGTCCCCAACGGGCGGGAGGTGGGGTCCGGGGCCTTCGCCCAGAAGCTCACCTTCCTCGCGGCGATGGCGGAGCGGGTCGCGGCGCTGCGCGGCACGCCGCTCGTCGTCTGCGGGGACATGAACGTCTGCCCCGAGGACCGTGACGTCTACCACCCCGCCGCGTTCTCCGGCGCGACCCACGTCACTCCGCAGGAGCGCGCGGCGCTCGCCGCGGTGCGGGAGCACGGCGGCCTGCGCGACGCCTTCCGCGTCCTGCACCCCGAGGAGCCGGGCTTCACGTGGTGGGACTACCGCCAGGGGCACTTCCACCGCAAGCTCGGGCTGCGGATCGACCACGCGCTGCTCTCGGACGACCTCGCCGCGGGGCTCGTGTCCTGCGGGATCGACCGGAGCTTCCGCAAGGGCCCGAAGCCCTCCGACCACGCGCCGTTGCTCGTGGAGCTCGCTCAGCCGTAGGCCCCGCGACGCGCCAGGGCCGCGGCCCCGGCCCGCGCCGCCCCGGCGAGGGCGTCCTCGACGTCCCTCCCTGCCGCGAGCTCGACCGCGAGGCCGGAGGCGAAGCAGTCCCCGCAGCCGTAGGCGTCCTGCGCCTCGCCCGGGACGGGAAGCGCCGCCCACCGGCCGGTGCGCCCGTCGGCATGGCGCCACGTCCCCCCGTCGCCACCGGCGGTGAGCAGGGCGAGCGTGGGCGGCGGGTCGAGCTCGTGCGGGGCCAGGTCCTCGGATGGGTCGCGCGCCGAGGCGACGAGGGCGTCGAGGCGTACACGGGCGGGGAGGATCGCCTCACGCGCACGGCCCGTGGCCACGAGCGTCGCCCCCGCGCGGGCGTGGCGCAGCGCGGCGGCGTCCCCGCCCGTGAAGTAGACGGCGTCGGCGTGGGCGAGCTCCTCCCACGCCAGCGGGTCGTCCCCGTGCGGCACGAGGCGCTCGCCGAGGACGAGGATCGTGCGCTCGGCGGCGGCGTCGAGGAGGGTGACGGTCCGGCGCTGGGGACGGGGTCGCGCGACCGCGTGGACGCGGACGCCGAGCTCGCCGAGGCGGGCCCGCGTGCGCCGGGCGTTCTCGTCGTCGCCGAGAGCGCAGAAGAAGTCCACGGGGTCGGCGCCGAGGCGGATGAGCTCGACGGCGGCCACCGCCCCGCCACCGCCCGCGTCGCTCCAGGTCTCGTCGGCGTGGAGGATCTCGCCGGGGGCGGGCAGCCGGGCGACGCGGACGAAGTCCACCCACTCGACGTGGCCGACCACGGCGGCTCTCAGCGGTCGCGCTGGTTCTGCATCCGCTCGCCCCATGCGCCGACGAGGGCGACGACGATGGGCAGGGTGATCAGCCCGTTCACGATGATCAGGAGCAGCAGGAGCTCGAGGATCTCCTTCACGGTGATCGCGGCGAGGAGCACGGTGGCGCGGATGGTACCCGCGGCCGGCGGGGCATGATCAGTCGCGTTGACGGCGCTCACGGTCATCGGGACGGGGCTCGGCGCGCCCGGCGTGCGGGTCGCCGGGGTGCTTGCCTCCGGGCGCTCGGTGCTCGTGGGCGTGAGCACGGGCGCGGACGCCGAGCGGGCTTCGGCCGGGCTCGACGCGGTCCACGTGCTGCCCACGGAGGCCTCGCCGCTCGTGGCCGCCCGGCACGCGGGCGTGGTCCTCGATCCCGCCGACCTGGTCGAGCTCGCGGCCGGCGCCGAGGTCTTCGCGCTCGACGGCGGCGCGCTGGCTCCGCTGACCCCGCGGTGGTCGGTGCGCGACCTCGCGCGGGAGCTCGGGCGCCCGGTCGTGCTCGCCGTGCGCGCGTCGGGCGGTCTCACGGCGGAGGGGCGCGGGCAGCTCGAGGCCCTACGCGGCGCCGGGCTCGCCGTCCTCGGGGTGATCCTGACGGAATGGCCCGAGCCGCCGTCGCGGGTCCTGCTCGACGAGCTCGACCTGCTCGCCGAGCTCGGCGGGGTGCCCGTGGAGCCGCTCGCCGGGGCGGGGCGTGCCGTGGCGGATTGGACGGCGCGGGGCGACGCCCACGGTCCGCGGTCCACGGCGTGGGCCGGACCGACTCTCGAGCCCTACCTGGGCTGGGAGGGCGCCGGCGCGGGCGACCCCCGGACGACCCCGCGCCCGCGCATCATGCAGGTGATGCTCGAGATCGTCCAGAATGAGGGACCGATGGTCGCCACGCGCGCCTACGCGCTCTACAACCGGGCGGCCGGCGGGCGGAAGCTGACCTCCGTCGCGCGCGCGCCGCTGTCCTCGGCGGTGTACTGGCTGGGGCGGGAGGGCAAGGTGGTCCTTACCGGGAGCGAGGACGCTCCGGGCCTCCAGGACGATCTCATCCGGCTCCCCGACACCCCTGCCGTCCGCGTCCGCGAGCTCGGTCCGCGCACCCTCGAGGAAGTCCCCCTCGACGAGATCGCCGAGCTCGTCCGCCGCCTGCGCACGGGTCGCCGGCTGCCCGACGTCCACGCCAAGCGGGCCGTCCTCGCCGCCTACGGCCTCGTCCGCCTCACCACCCGCGCGGACGGCTACCTCGACCGTGCGCTCGCCCTCGCGGGGGAGGAGGCGGCGTGAGGCCGCGGCGCCCCGGCTGGGCTCCCTCCGGTGGTCGGACCTCGGGCCCGTCCTCTGCGCCGGATGGACCGGGCGAGGCGGTCTCCGTGGGCCTGCCGGCGGATCCGCCCTCGGCCGCGCGCGTCTCCTACGCGATCGCGCTGGGGCGGGTGGGACTCGGGACGGCGCTCCTGGTGGCTCCGGATCGCGTGGGCGCGCCGTGGGTCGGTCGCGACGCCGGCCGGGCGGGCACGCGCGTGTTCGCGCGCGGGCTCGGGGCGCGCGACGTCCTCCTCGGGCTCGGCACGCTCGCCGCGGTCGACACCCCCCGGGAGCCGCTGTTCCTGGCCGCCGGCGTCGGCGCGGACCTGGCCGACGGGCTGGCCACCTGGGCCGACCGCGCCCGGCTGCCCGCCGCCGCCCGCGCCGTCGCCGTTCTCGCGGGGGTGGCCGCGGCGACTCAGGCCGTCCTGGCGGCACGCCGATGAGCCCGCTCTACGAGTTCGCCTGCCCGGCGTGCGGGGAGGGCTTCGACGAGCTCGCCCCCGCCGGCGCCTCCGCGGCGCCGTGCCCGGCCTGCGGGGCCGCGGCCGAGCGCCGCTTCACCGTTCCCGCCCGGGCCGCCCGGATGGGCCTCCGCGGTGCCGCGGCCCGGGACTCCGAGGGCCGCCGGGGCGAGCGCGAGGCCGTGCGGAGCGAGCGGATCGACACTGCCCGGCGCGACCGCGACGCGGACTGACGAGGAGCGCGCCCGGCTCCTCGCGCTCCGCAAGCGCGGCGAAGCGCCCGCCGGCGGCGATGAGCTCGTCCCACGTGCCCGTCTCCACCACGCGCCCGTGGTCGAGGACCGCGATGAGGTCGGCGTCACGGATGGTCGAGAGCCGATGGGCGATGGCGATCGTCGTGCGCCCCTCGGCGAGATGGTCGAGCGCCTCCTGGACCGCGCGCTCGGTCTCGTTGTCCAGCGAGCTCGTCGCCTCGTCGAGCACGAGGACGGGCGGGTTGCGCAGCAGGGTCCGCGCGATGGCGATCCGCTGCTTCTCCCCGCCGGAGAAGCGGTAGCCCCGCTCGCCGACCACGGTGTCGTAGCCCTCCGGCAGGCCCGCGACGAGGTCGTGGACCTGCGCGGCCCGGGCCGCCTCCACGACCTCCTCGTCGGTCGCGTCGGGCTTGGCGAACCGCAGGTTCTCACGCACGGAGGCGTGCAGGAGGTAGGTCTCCTGGGAGACGAGCCCGACCGTGTCGGCGAGCGAGGCGAAGGAGAGATCGCGTACGTCGACACCGTCCACGGTCACCCGCCCGCGCCGGGCACCGCCGTCAGGGTGCGCAGCATCCTCGACGGTGGTCGGATCGTAGAGCCGCGCGACGAGATAGCCGAGCGTCGTCTTGCCCGAGCCCGTCTCGCCCACGAGCGCGAGCGAGGAGCCGGGTGGCACGCGCAGCGAGACGTCCGCGAGCGTCCACGGACCCTCCTCCTCGTAGCGGAAGGAGACGCCCTCGAAGGCCACCTCGCCGCGGACGGCGCCGAGGTCCACCGCGCCTGGCGCCTCGTCCACGTCCACGGGCAGGTCGAGGTACTCGAAGATCCGCTCGAAGAGCGCGAGCGACGTCTGGACGTCGATCTGCACCGACAGCAGCGACTGGAGCGGGTAGAACAGCCGCGTCTGGAGGGTCGTGAAGGCCACGAGCGTCCCGAGCGACACGCCGGCCGCGCCGATCCCCGCGAACCAGAAGACGGCGGCAGGCATGATCGCGAAGGCCATCTGGACCGAGGCCATCCGCCAGCGCCCGGCCATCCGCGCGCGGACCTCGAGGTCCGCCAGGTCCCAGGACTCCCGCGTGAAGCGCGCGGCCAGCTCGGGGGAGCGGCCCAGCGTCTTGCCCAGAAGGATCCCGGACACGGAGAGCGACTCGGCCACGAGCGCCGACATGTCGGCGAGGCGGCTTTGGCGCACAGACTTGATGCGCTTGCGCTCCTCGCCCACGCGGCGGGTGAGCCAGACGAAGAAGGGGAGCAGGCCGAGCGAGAACGCGGCCAGCCGCCAGTCGAGCAGGACCATCGCGACGAGGGTGGCGAGCACGGTGGTGACGTTGGCGACGACCGACGTCGCCGTGGTCGTGAGGACGTTGTCGATCCCGCCGATGTCGTTGGCGATGCGCGACTGCACCTCCCCCGTGCGCGTGCGGGTGAAGAAGGCGAGCGAGAGCCGCTGGAGGTGGCGGTAGACCGACGCGCGGAGGTCGTGCATGACGCGCTGGCCGACCTGGTTGGACAGCAGGGTCTGGGCGACGCCGAGCACCCCGCTGAGGACCGCGGCGAGGATCATCCCGCCGACCAGGAGCGAGAGCAGCCCGTCGTCGTTGCGCGGGATGGCCCGGTCGAGCACCGCGCGCAGCAGGAACGGCGAGACCATCCCCAGCCCCGCCGAGACGAGGATGAGGGCCAGGACCGCCCCGAGCTTCGGGCGGTAGGGACGGAAGAGGCGGGCGACGCGACGGACGGGCAAGATCAGGAGCTTACTGAAGGTAAGCGCGCCAAGGTAACCACTCGCGCGTTCCAGGGTGGGACCATGCTCCGCTTCCGCCCGTCCCCTGCCCTCGCGGTCGCCTTTCGTGGCCCTCCTTGTCGCCCTCGGCGGCACCGCCTACGCGGCGAGCGTCGTCACCGGCAAGAACGTGAGGAACGGCTCGCTCACCGGCGCCGACATCAAGGACGGCTCGCTGGGCCGCACCGACGTCCGGG